>Ga0207646_10000052_pt1 | contig 167602 bp, 159 predicted proteins | sample KBSK5502metaG_FD_184343 | JGI IMG/M metagenome (GOLD analysis project Ga0207646, IMG submission 184343) | Corn, switchgrass and miscanthus rhizosphere microbial communities from Kellogg Biological Station, Michigan, USA - KBS K5-50-2 metaG... | ecosystem: Host-associated > Plants > Roots >...
CGCGATCCAGGCGATTCACGATGGCTACGAGATTTATGTGGCTGAGGATTGCTGCGGAGATGTCAGCCAGCTGGCCCACGACAATGCCATGCGCCGGGTTGTACAGGCCGGGGCCAAGCCGGTGACCGCTCTTTCCACGCTTCTCGAGTGGCAGCGCGACTGGGCGAATCTCGACACGTATGACGCAGTTGTAGACCTGGTGAAGAACCATTTTGGCGCCTACGGTGTCGGTGCGGAGTACGCCTCCACCATGGTGCACGGTGCCCCGCCCACGCTATTTCCGGAGTACGTGGTTCCCAAACCCGCGCCCGCACACAAGTAGCTCCGGAGCACGCAATGAATGAACAGCCCGCGCCAAGGAGATTGATATGACAGACAACGAAAGAATTGTCCGTGACGCTTACCAAAAGGCAGAAATCAAAGACGTTCCGGGGTGGGTGGCCTGTTTCACAGAGGACGGAATATTCATCGATGAGTCAATCGGTGTGACCTATCGTGGCCCGAAGGAGCTTGGTCGAACCGTTGAGATTTATGCAAAGGCATTCCCCGATATGCATCGAGAACTTTACGATGTTTATGTAGCTGGTGACATTGTTGTGGTGGAACTGGCATTACAGGGCACGCACAAGGGACCGCTGGAATTGCCCATGGGAATCATTCCCGCTACAGGCAAAAGAATGGATGCGCCGTGCTGCGATGTATTTCGCTTGAAAAACGGCAAGATTCAGAGGTTCGATTGTTACCCGTCCGGCACAATTACTTTGACTCAGCTTGGGGTGCTGCCAAATCTGCAAGCCGTCTTGATACCGAATGCGAACGCTGCGCAGGCATCGCAAGCATAGGCCGTGCTCCTTGGCAGGCTTGCAGGGCTAGCCGTCAGCGGTTGCGCTGGCGGTGGTGATGATTGGAGCGATCATCGCGCAACTAACAGTGCTGGCCGGTTCCCCAGGCGCCCCGGTCGCGCTTCTCGTTCTCCCCGGGGTCATCGGCTATCTACGAAAGCCGGCGCAGCTGCTCACTGCGGGCAGAAACCAGGTGCGAAGATGAGCCGCACAATCGGAATCCGTACGCGACCGGACCAAGTAGCCGACGAGTTGGCAATTCGGGCCCTCGCTTACGCGTTCGCGGACGCGGTAAACCGACGGGACGCCGCCGCGTTCGAATCCCTATGGGACGAGAACGGTGTTTGGGAAATCGGTGCCCCGCTCCATTCAATCGCGAACGGCGCGGCGAACATCGCCGCACACATGATCGAACTCGCAGAGCCGCTCGAGTTTTTCGTGCAACTGGTGCATAGCGGCGTCGTCGCGATCGATGGAGATCAAGCGACGGCGCGTTGGTCGGTCCAAGAGACTGGTCGCACTCGCAACAATGGACCGTACAACAACCACGCGTTCTATGAAGATGAGCTCGTGAAACGCGACGGAGCATGGCGCTTCGCGCGGCGGTCATACCATTATGTCTGGCTTGACCTTAAGGCGCCAATAGGCGGCGACGTTATAGGGTAGACGAGCGAGCCGCTACTCATGAGCTAGAAAGGCAGAAAATGAGCAATCATCCCAAGTCGGAAGCCATTGACTACAACCGCCTAATGCAAGCGAACCTTACGCGCGTATTCAACGAGCGCGACGCCGGACGGCGCATTGTGGCGATCCGCGAGCTTTATGCCGAGGACGCCGTGCTGTACGAGCCGGACGCCTCCGCTAAGGGTCACGCGGCAATCTCTGAAGCGGTGACTGCATTGCTTGCCCACCTGCCTCCGAACTTCGTCTTCAGCACGGCGGGGCCGGCCATCGGCCACCACAATATCGGCCGCCTAAAATGGCTCTCCGGTCCGCCCGATGGCCCGGTAGCGGTCGCCGGGATGGATGTTGCCCATTTTGAGCAGGGTCGCATCCACTCGCTCTACGTATTTCTCGAACCCGCGGGCGCTTAAGCACCCGTTTTACAAAACCAACCCAACCAAGGAGATACCCATGGCTAAAACCCCAAAGACCGGTCTCGACGCCCTGCTTCGTCCCGAAGACAGCATCCTCGTACTGATGGACCAGCAGCCTTACCAGTTCGCCAACCTCCACAGCCACGAACCGACGATGATCGTCAACAACGTTATCGGCCTCGCCAAGACAGCCAAAGTCTTCAACGTTCCGACGATTCTCACCACGGTTATTGAGGAACGCGGCGGCTACATCATCAAGGGGCTTCAGGATGTCTTTCCGGACCAGAAGCCGATCAACCGCACGTTCATCAACACTTGGGAAGACCCGAAGGTTACCGACATCGTGAAGAAGAGTGGGCGCAAGCAGCTCGTGCTGGCCGGGCTTTATACCGAGATCTGCCTCGCCATGCCGGCGATCCAGGCGCTCGGTGAAGGATATGACGTCTTCGTCGTCACCGATGCTTCGGGCGGCGAACGATCCATGCACATCCATTCCGTCCAAAGATGGTCGGCGGTGGCATGATCGGCCCTCAGAACACAGCGGTCAAAACCACGCTCGGCCCGCTGCTCAACGGCTTCGTGAACTACGAATATTGGCAGCCAGTTCCGAAGATGATGTTCCCCGGTGTTCAGCAATTCCTGAATACCTATCAGGGACGCGCCGCTGACGTGGGCGTCGATCTATTGGGGCATTACATGGCACCGCTCGCCTACGCCCAGATGCAGGTCGTTGCTCAGGCTGTCGGAGCAACCGGCAGTTTCGATGACGCCCGCCTCGCGGCATACGCACGAAGCACGACCTTTAACACCGTAATGGGTGCGATCAGGTTTGGCGTAAACGGCGAATGGGCAGAACCACGGGTCTTGCAAGTTCAATTCCAGGGAATATCCGGCCATGTCGTTGACCAGTTCCAGAATGGGTCGCGGCAAATCGTGGTGACACCGCCAGACTTCACCTCCGGAGGGCTCAGTTTTCCTTACTCGGAAGCTCTTTCTGTGGAGCAAAGAGATTAGAATGTCGCCGCTGCTGCAGGCGGGCAGGGGCCTGGTGCGGCAAATTTCCAACCCACAACCCAAACCACAAAAAGATGATGCCTCTTACGACTTGCGAGTATTTTGGCAGTCCCCGCGTCTAGTTAAATCGTTCTAGAACATATTCGGGCGGCGTTGACACAGTAGAGGTCTGGGGTTCGAGTCCCCACGGCCTACCATTCTCTTCAATACTTTAGAAGGGGTTCGCTCACTGCTGCAAAAGCAGGCGCGTCCCCTGTGCCAAAACTGTGCCAGAATCCGAAGTCTTCATGCCATTGGGGTTAGCTTCGAGCGAAAAGCAGATTCCCCAAATTACTGAAAAGACAGAGAAGCAAAAATAGGGAATGGAGCTGTTGGAGTCGGTCGGTCCGCGCCCGAGAAGGCGCGCAAGGCTACCCGCGCTCGGCGAGTTTTTTCAGACGGGCGAGGTCCCTCCGATCGCGGCGAGCGACACTGTAGCGCGTGAGCAGCCAGTCGGCGAGGCGTCCCAGGTGCCCAGGAAGCTGGTAAGAATCGTGCATGCGCACGCGTGTGCTGGAGGGCGCGGCCTGGACTTCCCAGCGCTGCAGTCCGCGGACGCCGTACTCATCCTGAAAGCGCCATTCAAGCAGGCGGCCCCACTCGTAGCCGGTGACGACAGCGGTGTGGGTCACTTCCTTCCCGCCCGGCCGCCCGGTGATGCGGACCTTCAGCCCCACCTGGAATTCTGCAGCGCCGTTCTGCACCTCGAATTGGCTCTCCATCTCCGCGCCATACCAGTAGGGCATGCGCTGTGGCACAAAAAAGACAAACACACGGTCTGGCGGCGCAACAATCTCCACGCTGAATTCAAGCTCGGCCATTGACGCGGGCGCTAGTCTAACACCGCCCCAGGGCCCTGGAGCGCCGCCGCTTACCGTGAGCCAAGCCAAAGGATCTCAGCGGCTCCTAAGGCGCCTATCATTTTGATCGGAGTCCCGATTGGATCGGGACGAAGCGAAGAATCTCAACGTTGAGGTGTCCAGGAGGGACTTACTGCTGGCTAAAGGGAGTGCTCGCGGCGGCGAGCATGCGCCGGCTGCGACTCCCCTGCACAAAGACCACCGCGCGGAGATTCTCGCGCTTCCATCTCGGGGAGATCTCGATGATGCGCCGGGCGGCAAAGGTTGCAGCCTGCGGGTCCGCAATACCTATTCGTTCGAGCGTGCGCACCACGGCGGTATGGTCCAACTTGCGGCCAGCGTTCTCGCCGCTCGAGATCTCCGAGTGCAGGTTGTTCTCGGTGACTGCTAGAAAGACCTCGGCCGTGTCGCCCGCCATGGCTCCCTCGAGCTTTTCGACGCGAACCTCTAGCGGCATAGCGTTCCCTACCTCCGGATTCGAGGCCCACGCAAGGTGCACTGCAGCTTTGGGACTCCGCGCCGCCTGCGCAATGGCCTGCCGCGCCCGCGACTCCTGGCTGCCCACAAACTCCGTCTGCCCGTCCACGATCATCTGCGGTGTGTACAGTCCGTTGTTGCCGAAGGCTCGCGCGTAGCCTTCCTGGCGCGCGCTGAATTGTTCCGAGGAGTAAGGGTCTCGCCAGCCCAGGTGGTTCCAATAGTCCACGTGCTGCTTGAGCGCGATGACTTCCGCGCCGGGCACGGGTTGAATCTTGTCGAGTCGCGCCAGCAGCGCATCTGCCGGCGGGCAGCTGGAGCACCCCTCGGAAGTAAAAAGCTCAACAACGACCGGCGTTCGCTGGCCCTGGACAGGGCGCGGTGCGGGTTCGTAGCCCGGCTCGGTGGCCTGGCCCCTGTGGCCCACTGCAGCCGAAAGCAGCAACATAGCGACAAAGACGCACAGCAACCCGGCCAGGGCCTTCATGCTGATCTCCCTGTATTTCGATTCACCTTTGCTTGGATGCCCACCGGCGACCCAACGTCGCTGCCTGTTTCCAGGGGATCCGCAGCGCGCGTTAGTCTAACAGTCCGGTCTAGGTTTGTGCCAGCCGTCGCTGGAAGTAGTCGCGCCAGCCGTCAGCCAACGCGGCAACCTGGACGGCGCGCTGCGTAAGGGAAAGGTTCTGCTTGTCTGTGACGTAAAGGCGCAAGATATCGGCCACCGTCACGTCGGCCGGTTCCCGATAGACCAGCTCCAGGGCGTCGCCCGCACCAACTTCGCCTTCTTGAATCACGGAGAAATAAAAGCCGGGGCGGCCGCTCTCTAGGAACCGCTTGACAATGTCGTCTCGCCCGAACCGGACGCCGAGTTTGTAGCACGGGGTGCGCGGCTGCGTGACCATCACAACTGCCGACCCGAGCTGATACCGGTTGCCGATGTTGATTTCCTCCTCCAGAAGACCCTCGGTGGTTAGGTTTTCTCCAAAAGCCCCCCAGGGAAGGTGCACGCCCGGCAATTCTTGCTGCCAAAAATCATAATGCTCCGACGCGTAGCCATAAACCGCTTTTTGCGGTCCGCCGTGGACGGAGAGGTCGGCTTGCTCGTCCCCGACGAAATTAAGGGCCCCCAGCCGCACCTGACCTTGCACGGGCTCTTTAAAGATGCTCGTCCTGATGGTCTTCCCTTTCCAATCGATTTCACGGGGACGCCCGACATTGACTGAAACGATTTTCATATTGCCTCGCGCTCCTTCGCCTTCCGCAGTTGCCTGCGGTCCCATTGACGCCGGTTCCGCCACCCTGAGAGTATTCCTGTTGAAGTTAGATGAAGACCAGCTTCGGGCGATGCGTCGAAAGCGCTGAACATCTGGCGAGCTGGTAGTAGAGTCTCTTCAATTATTGGAGTTCGACGAGCACGAGTGAGATGTCGTCGGTAAGCGGGCCGTGGCGCCAAGCCGCGACCCCATCCAGAATGGCTGGTTTCATCTCGGCCAGGGGTTTTTTTGCGGCGCGGCGCACGACTTCCTCCAACCCCTCAACACCCAGCATTTCGCCGCGGTGGTCAAACACTTCGGTGAGACCATCGGTGTAGAGCACGATGCGGTCACCCCGGCTGAGCTCGAATTGCTGCGTCGGCTCAGCCGCAACGGCATCCTCCAAACACCCCAGCACCGCGCTGCGCGGCTCTAGCAGGCGGCATTCGCCCCCCGCGGAAAGCCACATCGCCGGCGGATGGCCGGCAGCGGCAAAGCCCATGCGGCGGCCGTCCTCGGCCAGCCGGACCGCAGCCATCGAGAAGAAGAAGCCGGTCAAGCGGATCTGCTGGAGCACAAAATGGTTCAGCCGGCGGAGCATGTCGCCGAGCTCGGTGCCGCGCTCGAGCAGTGACATCGTCTCCGAGTAGATGCGGTTGGCCACCAGCGCCGAACCGATGCCGTGGCCCGAGACGTCGCAGACCAGCAGATTGAGCTGGCCGTCGCCCAACGGGCTTACCACGCCGATGTCGCCGCCGATCGTGCGCACCGGCATGTAGTGGGTCTCCACCGCAACGTTTCCCCAGCGCAGCCCTTGCGGCGCCAGGCTCTGTTGCACGCGCGAGGCCAGCGCCAGCTCGGTCTCAATCTCCCGCTGGCGCTCCTCGAGTTGCGCGTTGGCCTCTTTGAGTCGCTGCTCGGCGCGCTTCTGCTCGCTGATATCGGTAAAGGTGACCACGGCATAGCGACGTCCGTCCGGGTCTTCAATCACCCGCGAGCTGATGATGACGGGCACCTTCGACTCGCCGGGACCGATCAGGTAGAACTCAAATCGGTTGGAGCCCTGCTCCTCGCCGCGGACGATCTGCCCCATCAAGAAACTCAGGTCCTCGCCGGAATAAAAATGTGCCGGCGTGCGGCCTACGATCTCCTCTCGCCGGAAGGGAGTCATCTGCACAAGGCGCTCGTTGGCGAAGAGCATGCGGTTGCAGTCGTCCACGATCAGCACGCCCTCATTGAGCGCCTCGAGGATGCCCTCCATCTGTAGCAGCCACTCCGGCTTAGCGTATTCCACCTGGTCCCTCTCCGCCTCTCATCCGTGGACTCGGCGGGACCCCCGGATGCCCCAGAAACGGCCCGTCGAAGGAGTGCGCCGCCATTCTACCTGAGCGCTGCTGCGGGCGCAGCCTCTGGCTGCGGGGCAGCTCTGTCGTCGCAGCACGCGTGATTGGATGCGTGAGGCTTGCCGCCGGTGCAAGGGCAGCGCGCCTTGCGCGGCGGGGCGGTTCTATGGCGCCGGCACGTACTTTGGCCGCTGCCCCTTCGACCAGGGGTCATAGGTCTGCGTGAAGGTGATGCGGTCCTGCAGCGGCGGGTGATCGTAGAGCCACACTTTGATGAACGGGCTGGGGGCGGGGTCCTCCAGATTGACTTCGCCCAGGACCTGGAAGGACTGCGCCGCGGCTTCACCTGCCTCGGGCACGATTCCGTGGGTCACCTCAAGACTGTAGAGGTCGGCCTGGTGCTCGATGTGGCGGCTGAAGGTGTTTTCGATGGGCGCGCCCAAGAAGCTGAACACCGAGAACAACAGCAACAGCACCGGCAGCGACGCCCAATCGTCCACGCCGCGGACGGCCCAGCGCGCGCCCCAGCGCCGGAGTGCCGCGGCCATCAATCCAAAGCTCGCCCGCAGGAACACGAACAGCGCGGCCGCTCCAAGGACGATGCCCTGAAAAATATGGCCCAGGACGTAGTGCCCCAGCTCGTGGCCGAAAACCGTCAGGGTCTGCGCCTGGTTGAGTTTCTCGAGCGTGGTGTCCCACACCACGACGCGCTTCGACGCCCCGAGGCCTGTGACGTAGGCGTTCACCGCCGTGTATTTCTCGCTGGCCTTCATCTCGAAGATGCGCTCCGGCGGAATCCGCAGCCCGCTGCGCTCCACGACGCGTTCGATTTGCACCACGAGCTGCGGGTGCCGGGCCGCCAGCGGCTCAAAGCGGAAGAATAGCGGCTCGATCAGCACAGGCTCGGCGAAAACAACGACCAAAATGATCGGCAGCGAGGCCAGCCAGAAATAGAACCACCACCGCCGCGGGCTGCGCCGGATTACGCCGTACAGGATCCAGACCACAATCGCCCCGAACACCACGAAGAGCAGTTGAGACTTGCCCCAGTCCCAGGCCCACGCGCCCCAGCCCTGGACCGACAGACCGAACTTCCGGTGCAGCCAGTGTGAATAGGCGCTGCGAGGCAGGGCGAGTGCGCGCAGGGTAACTAGCAGCAGCGGTGCATACACGATCGCCTGGACAAACCGCCGCGAGGAGGCCCGTTCAGCCCAGTCGCGGTAGCGCGGTGCCAGCCTGGAGCGCAGCACAGAGAGGTAAATCAGAACGCCGTAGATGAACCCGAGGAAATAGAGCCGGTTGACCGCCCGGTTGAAGGCCACTGCCTGCTGGTGGCGTTCCGGCGAGAGCGTGTAGACCTTGACGACCTTGTCTTCCTGTTTCGGCGCCGGGCGTGTCTGGCCTGCGGCGCCAACGGGCAAGGCCGCCAGAAGCAGAACCACAGCCAGCGCGTTGGCGGCGGATTTCACTCGAGCGGAAGTCACGGTGAGCTTCGAGGCCTCTCTGCAGCGGGCTGTACCCTGCTCATTCGCGCTAAGCGCCCGCGAGTATCCCCCACGCCCTCCCGGGGCGCAAGACTCGCCAAGGCGCATGCTGCCGCCCAAGCGGAATCCTTGCGCTCCCGGGGCACATCGAATAGGCTATGCAGGCCGCCCTCTGCGGCCCAACCTGACCCGAGGGAGTTCCCACGATGACATTCCGCATAGCGCGCACGATCGCTTGTCTGGGCGTCCTGCTTCTTCTTGCGGGCACCGCTTTACTGGCTGGCGATCGCGAGCCGCTCGCCGCCCGGCAGTTTGAATTCACCTATCAAGTGAAGGTGCCGCCGGTGCCGGCAGGCAGCGGTCCGCTGCGCGTCTGGATTCCGCTGCCAGCCGAGGATGGCTACCAAACCATCAGTGGACTGAAGATCGTGAGCCCGGCCCAGTACAAGATCCGGCGCGACCCGGAGTACGGCAACCGCTACGCCTACTTCGACGTGGACCCGAAGCAGGCCGCGTCGGGGTTTGAGATCACCATGCGTTTCCGGGTGACACGGCGCGAGCACCGCGTCGCGCTGACCAGCGCGCCCGCCAAGCCCGCGCCCGCCGGGCCGCTGATGAACCGCTTCCTCCAGCCGGACAAGCTCGTGCCGCTCAACGGGGTGATCGCCGATCTAGCCAAGCAGGAGACCCAGGGCGTCAGCGACCCGCTTCAGAAAGCGCGCAAGATTTACGACTATGTGGTCGCCACAATGCGCTATGACAAGTCGGGCCAAGGATGGGGCCGCGGCGACGCCGTCTGGGCCTGCACGGCCAAGCGCGGTAACTGCACCGACTTCCACTCGGTGTTCATCGGCATGATGCGCATCGAAAGCATCCCTGCCCGCTTCGAGATCGGCTTTCCCCTGCCGCAGGACAAGACCGAAGGCGACATCCCGGGCTACCACTGCTGGGCCGAGTTCTACCTCAAGAGCTTCGGCTGGGTGCCTGTGGACGCTTCGGAGGCCTGGAAGAACCCCGCCAAACGCGACTATTTCTTCGGCGCGCACGATACGAACCGCGTCTATTTCACGCTCGGGCGCGACATCCGGCTCGGGCCCGAGCAGCGCGGCGACCCGCTGAACTACTTCATCTACCCATACGCCGAGCTGAATGGAAAGGCCTTCAGCCAGTTGCAGACGCACTTCGCCTTCCGTGACCTGGCTCCGGCGGGCGCGACTAAGGGACAGGCCGCCGGCGGGCATTAACCCGGCACTATTATTTCGGCTCGAGAATCAGCGGCAGACCCGTCCTCGAGTTGCCGATCAGCACCACCTTGGCATTGGCGCTGGTAGCCAGGCGCTCGGTGGCTTCGATCCCTTTCCATTCCAGCAATTGCGGGCTGATCCCCAGCGCCACGATGCGCTGGAAGTCGGCAATGCCCTGCGCCTCGATGCGCTTCCGCTCGGCCTCCTGCTTCTCTTTTTGCAGCACGAAGTTCATCCGCAGGGCGTCCTGCTCGGCCTGCTGCTTGGCCTCGATTGAAGTCTTCAGCATCGCGGGCAATTGGACGTCGCGCAGCAGCACACTTTCGACGATGATGCCCCGCGGGCCAAGCAGCTTGAGGAGTTCATCTTGAATCCTCAGCGCCACTTCCTCGCGCGCGCCGGTGTAAAGCGCGTTGGCGCTGTGCGACGAAGTGACTGAGCGGATGCTCGAACGCAGGTTCGGCTCCACTACCCTGGCCACGTAGTCCCGTCCGATCGTCTGGAAGACCTGCGCTGCATGATCCTTGTCCAGCCGGAACAGCAGCGACGTATCGAGCGACATGATCAGGCCCTCGTTCGAGGGCACGCTGGCCGACTCCTTCAGAGATTGCGTCTGGACCGACAGCGTGTTGACCGCCTTGAGCGGGTTGATCAGATGAATGCCTTCGGGCAGCACCTGTCCGGTCACTCTCCCGAACAGCGTCAGCACGCCCACGTGTCCGGTGGGCACCGAGGTCACTGAACTCCACAGCAAGATGAGCAGGACCACACCACCCACAATCTTGCCGATGCCCAGCGAGAGCATTTTCTTCACCGGCGCCATGCGCAGCGTCGTGCCCGAGTCCCCGGGCCCCTTCTGAAAGATGGTCATCTTCGCCTCCGGTTAAAGGATTTTGCCGCTTGCAAGCGTCCGCGGGCATTGTACATGGCCCGAGGGGGCGCCCGCAGTGAACCGACTTCGGGCGGGATCATCTTGGAAGGGCCGCGTGCATTCCGGCCTCTGTGCGCAATTGCAACACGACCACTACTAATTGTATGTTTTTCACTTGACACACCAGCGCCCCAGCCGCAGAATCCCGCCAACCTTTCCCGGCGCTGCAGCCGGGAATCGTTGTGGGGGTACCGTGCAGTACTTGCCGGGCTGGACGGTGCAATGCATCAACCCGCAGTGCCAGGCGCGCGGGCATTGGCTGCGCGTGGACGTCGCGCGGGTCGACTCCTGCAGCAACTGCTGCGCTCCGCTGCACAACGTTCCACCGCCGCTAGGGCCGCGGCTGCGCTTGCGGCCGCGCCCACTGAGCGCCTACCGGCCATCCGGGCGCCCGCGATAGCCCGGCAGGCAGCGAAATCGGGTAGCCCGCCATCCCGGTAGTCCGCCGCAGCGGACTACCGGGTCGTCCCCGCCCGTGCAGCCCTCGAGCCAGGAACCACCTCTGGCCCGCACACCTCAGAGCAGGCTGCTAGCGAAAAAAGAAGGCCCCCCGGATTCCTCAGGGGGCCCTCCCTCAATCTGTTTCCGAAAACGGTTCTAGAACGCGAGCCTCAGCGCGAGTTGAACGATGCGAAAACTATCCGGCACAACGCTTGTGATCTGCCCGAACAAGCGGTCGGTAATCGTTGTGTTTGGGATCTGAAATTGGGCATGGTTGAAGAGGTTGAAGAACTCCGCACGGAACAGCAGATTCAGCCGCTCGCCGAAGAGCGGCGTCTGCTTGGCAATCGCAAGGTTTACGTTCGCCTGGCTGGGCCCTCGGAGACCGTTTCTCGGAAAGGTCCCGTAGGTCCGCAAGGCCGGATTTAGCGCGCACGCAGTGCAGGTGGCGCCGCCGAGGCCATTTGTCGTGAAATTGGTGGGATCAAACCAGAAGTTTCCGGAACTGCCACCGATCGTCTGAGATTGCCGCGGATCAAAGAAGGTGATGGAACTGCCCGTGAGATTGGCCCGCACGAGTTGGCCATCCCCCGCGCCGGAGGGTCCGGGACGGTTCCCGAATCCGCCTCGCGTGAACTGCGCAAGGCAAGGAGAGGATCTGGAAGAACCCGTCCCGGTCCGTAGTGGCTTCGCGGGCATTTTGTGTGGCGCTGTTAGTGGCGGTAACTTTGGCGTCAGGGATTACGCCCCCTTTCGGGTCGGTGAGCGTTCCCACAATTTTGCCCGTGGCCTCCTGCGCCCAGGCCGCCCCACTGGCCAGCAACAAGGCAAACAACACCAGCACAAACACCCTTGCCCGAGACGAAAGAGATTTCACGGCCCACCCCCTCCGTATGCGGTTCATTCTCCCAACTCCAAACCCAAAGCCAAGAGGAGACCAATAAAAGTCGGTCGCTTGCCCGAATACCGAATTTTAGTTATCCAGACAGGAAAAAACTCGGATCCACCCCAAGACTGGGCACTAAATAGACCCGTCGAAGAAGGTTGTCAAGCGGATTGTGAGCGGCAGGCGGCTAGCTCTCCGGCGTATGTCGTCCCAAAGGGGGGGCGCACAGAAAAAAGAGCGGCCGGCGGGGGAGCCGGCCGCTCGTGGGCGTGGGGTGATGGAGGGTACAGCGTGGACCGAAGCTAGCGCGAAGCGTCCGACCGCCCCACCATACTCAGGGCCAGCAGGGCGGCACACAGGAACGAGCAGACCATGACGATCATCAGTCTCTCCGGAAGTCGCGCCGATCTTCGGACACGGGGCGATTCTGCCCGCTGCCAAGGCCGCGGTCGATAGCCTAGTAGATTCATTTTCCGGGTACCGTAGTACTGGCTGGTCGCACCGCCTGCGGCGCGCCTTGCAAAGCCTCGGTGGGAACGGCTTGCGGCGTTAGCTCACCGGCGGTCGCGCCTGCGCCCGCCTTCATCAGGAACCAGTGTCACGTGTGGGATGCCTGCTTCGTTCATCAGCTTGTTCAGGCCGGCTAGGTCTTCGTCCACCAGCTTGCGCAGCTTTTCGGTCGCTTCGCCGAGTTGCCGGGAGAGCACTTCGAGCTCCTCGGCCTGCTGGGCGGTCGGCGCGGCCGTGTAGCCTTCGATTGCGGACATCAACCGTCCGGCGCGTTGCGGAAACGGCGGCGGGGTATAGGTGAGTGGAGGGCCGGCGAAGCCCAGCGCCTCACGCGGAGCCACAAATTGGTTGTAGAGTTCCTCGACCTGCCTAGCGAGCGCCTCGGCGGCCTTCTGAATGTTCTCCGGGATCTTCGGCGCGCCTGGCTTTTTCCAAGATTCCATCGCGGCGGCCAGCGAGTTTTTCAAGTCCGTGACGGTTTTCCGGCCAGTGTCTGCGGTTTTCTGCAGGTCATAAAGCCGCATGAGCGCCTGGCGGCGCTCTGCGCGCTCCGCCGGCGAGACCGTGATCCGCGCGTCCTCCTCGACCTGCACGGTTCCGGTCGCTTCGTTGCTGTCCACGCTGACCTTTACCGTGTACTCCCCGGGCTCGACCATCGGGCCCCGCGGGCCAAATCCGAAGCCCTGCGCAATGGCCTCACGCTGCTCCTCGGTGGGCTCGGCTGGCGCGGCGTAGCGCAAGTCCCAGTTGACGCGGTTGATCCCGGCCTCTTTTTTCCCATCGAGCTCGCGCACCAGCTTGCCATCCTTGTCGAGGATGGTGATCTTCACTTTAGACTTCTCACCCGGCTTGGACTTCAGGTAGTAGCTGATCAGCGCGCCGGACGGCGGGTTTTGCGCAACGAAAAACTTGTGTCCGGTGTTGCCCTTGTGCGCGTACATGCGCCACGCGGTGGCCGGGCGAACATCGAAAAGGCGTAGTTCTGCGCCGAGTACTCTGGCGTCGAGCTGTTCGAGCGGCGTGATGTCATCGAGCACCCATATGGACCGCCCGTGCGTGCCCAGGACCAGGTCATTTTCCCGCGGATGGATGGCGATGTCGTCTGCCGGGACGGTCGGCAGGTTCATCTTCAGCGGGGTCCAGCTCGCGCCGCGGTCCCAGGAGACATAGACGCCGTACTCAGTGCCCACGAACAGTAGGTTCGGGTTCCGCGGGTGCTCGCGGAGAACGTGTACCGTGCCGTTGTTGGCGGGCAGGCCGGCTGAAATCGCCTTCCACGTCTCACCGTAGTCGGTGGTCATGAAGACATACACGTTGAAGTCGTTGCCACGGTGGCCGTCAAAAGTCGCGTAGGCAGTGCCTTCGGCGTGGCGCGAGGCCACCACACGACTGACATAGGTGCCCTTGGGCACGCCGGGAACGCGCTCGGCGACGTTTTTCCAGGTCTTGCCCGCGTCGCGACTTAGTTGCAGGTTGCCGTCGTCGGTGCCAGCCCAGAGCACCGCATTGGTGAGCGGCGATTCGCTGATCGTTGTGATGCAGGGATAGTTCTGCACGCCATCGTGGCGCGAGAGCGTGTCTTTGCCGGGAACTTTGCCCAGAATAGGCAGCGTGCTGCGGTCCACGCCGGTGGTCAGGTCACCGCCGAGCTTTGTCCAGGTGTCGCCGCGGTCAGCGGATCGGAACAGGAAGTTCCCGCCGTAGTAGATCGTCTTCGGGTCGTGCGCCGAGATCGTGATGGGGGAGTTCCACTGGAAGCGGTAGCGGGGCTCGCCCTCTTTCGGCTCGGGCCGGATGCTGCGCGACTCATTCGTGCGCAGGTCGCGGCGCAGCACGTTGCCGTCCTGCGATTCAGCGTAAACCGTCGCGGCGTCGCTGGGATCGATCTTGACGTAGAAGCCATCGCCGCCCGCCACACGAAACCAATCGTCGTTGGTGATCCCGGCGGTGTACACGCTCGCGCTCGGGCCGCACCAGCTCCCGTTGTCTTGCAACCCGCCGCAGATCCAGTAGGGCCGGCGCATGTCCACATCCACTTCGTAGAACTGCCCGAGCGCCACCGCATTGATATAGTCCCAGGTGCGCCCGCTGTCGGAGCTCCAGTGGATTCCGCCGTCGGTGCCGGCAATCATCTGGTCGGAATTGGCCGGGTTGATCCACAGGGCGTGATAATCGCCGTGGATGTGCGTGACGCGATTGGTGACAAACGTCTTCCCGCCGTCCTCGGAGTAGTACATCGGCGCGCCCAGCACCCAGACGCGCAGGTCGTTGTTGGGGTCCACAACAATCTGGCTGTAGTAGGAGGGCCGCGGGTTGGTCTCGCTCATCCGTGTCCAGCTTTCGCCCTTGTCCTCGCTGCGGTACACTCCGCCGCTCGAGTGCTGGACGACGGCATAGACGATGCTGGGATGGCGCCGGCAGATGCTGATGCCGATGCGGCCGACATCGCCGCCATCGGCGTAAGGCAACCCCTTGGTGAGCTTTTTCCAGGTGACGCCGCCGTCGGTGGTCTTGTACATCGCGCCGTCGGGCCCGCCGCCGTTGAACCCATAGACGGTGCGGCGACGCTCGTACGCGGCGGCGTAAAGCGTGTCCGGGCTCTGCAGATCCATGGCCACGTCCACCACGCCGGTGTCTTCGTTGATGTAGAGCGCCCGCGTCCACGTCTTGCCGCCGTCAGTGGTTTTGTAGAGCCCGCGCTCCATGTTCGGACCCCACAGGTGTCCTAGCGCGGCCACATAGACCACATTCGGATTCGTTGGGTGGATCACGATCCGGCCGATGTGCTGGGAGTCCTGCAGACCCATGTTCGTCCAGGTCTTGCCGGCATCGGTGGACTTGTAAACTCCGTTTCCCCACGATGAGCTCTGCCGGTTGTTCGGCTCACCCGTGCCCACCCAGACGATCGAGGGGTCCGACGGCGCCACGGTCACGTCGCCGATCGTCGAGACCGCTTCATTGTCGAAGAGCGGCTGCCAAGTCGTGCCGCCGTTGGTGGTCTTCCAGAGGCCGCCCGAAGCCGTCCCGACATACACGATGCTGGGACTGCTCTCCACCACGGCAAAATCGTCAATGCGCCCGCCCATGATGGCAGGGCCCACCTCGCGCCACTGCAGATTTTTCAGCGCGGCGCCGTAGGGCGACGTCTCTGCTGCCGGAGCTGCGGCTGCGGGCGGCTCTTTCACGGGCTTGCCCGGCTTGTTGGGCTTTCCCTGCGCGAGAGCCAGCGTGCACGCCAGGCTAGCTGCTGGCAGGAATATGACACGGAAAGAGAGGCGACGAGCGGAACACATCATCAAAGTACCTCGTGTTTGAAAAATTGCGAACAACGCCCGACCCAACCGTTCGGGAAAAGGTTGTCGATGCTATTTCCAGTGTTCTTGATTTGCAAGTACGATGTGCAGGGCAGCCCGGGCCACCGCGGCCAGAGGGACGTAACGTGCACCGCGCGCGTTTCAACAGGCTGGTTCAGGAAGCTCTGGACACACTGCCGGCGAAGTTCCGCCGGAAAATCCGGAACGTGGCGGTGGTCGTAGACGACTTCCCTCCCGGCCAGGAGCCGGATGCGGAGCAAGACCTGCTGATGGGTCAGTTCCACGGCGTCCCGACGACCGAGGAAAGCGTCTGGCAGATGGCGTCCGGGCCCAATCACATCGTCCTCTACCAGAAGAACATCGAGGCCGTCTGCGAAACCGAAAAGGAAATCCGCGAGGAGGTTCGCCTCACCGTCCTCCACGAGCTCGGCCACTACTTCGGCATGACCGAAGACCAACTCGAAGACGTATAGGTCGTTGCATTGAGCGAAACGGACAACAAAGCCCGCGCCGACGTTTCAACAGATTGGCGTGGCATCCAGTGGCTATGGTGTTTGGCGATTGCCGAGGAGCTTTAACGTCGGCTCTTCATATCACGGGGATCGAGCCCGAACTTAGGAATCCAGCTTAACGAAAGATCGCCAATACCGCTGTCCGTAACACGGGTTTACCTTCCCCACTTCACGGAACTGCGACGCTGAACACGTCTTCGGTGTGGCCGGAGGCGCCTTTTACGGCGACGACGCGCCGCATGTCGGTCCAGAACGGGTGCGCCACGCCATCGGAACCAACCGCCAGACCGTTGTAGTCGCCGAGGAAGATCGTCTTCCCGCCGGTCGCGCCGGAGAACCAGCGCGCATGGTTCGGGTCGGAGAGGCCTGTATCCACACGCTGGAGCGCGAAGCTTCTCGTCTTAGGCGCCGGCCGCGCCAGCGTGATGCCGTATTCGGAATTCGCCGGGTCGTAGCTGCGGTCAAAGAACGAAATGATCAGCGTGCCGTCAGGCGCGAACGCCGCCCAGGGATAGAACTGGTCGCCCGCGGCCCCGCTGATCGTGGTCGGCGCCGACCAGGTACTGCCCCCATCGGCCGAGCGCGCCATGAAAATGTCCGTATTCGTGTTTGCGGCAGTCCCGTTGCGGTTGTCCGACCAGACCACCGCCAGCGCGCCGCTCGACGCATCTAGCGCCAAGTTGCCAGCGGAGTTCACGCGGAACTGCGAATTGGACAGCGTCTGCCGGCCAACTATGTTGATGGGATAATCGTTCCCGCCGTCGTGAATGATGTCGCTGGCGCGAACCGGCGCAGACCAAGTGTCGCCGCCGTCGGTGGATTTCACCACCAGATATTGGTCGCGGAATTGCCCGTCGTTGATGGCCTGGTCGTTTTCGAAGGCGACGAAGATTGTGCCATCCGCCGCAACCACAGGAGAGGAGAACTGGTCCTCCTTGCAGCGCCCGTCGAACGGGAGCGGGGTGCCTGAGAACGTGCACACCGCCGTGTTGCTGCCGCTGATTTCTTTGGGCGCCGACCAGGTTTGCCCGCCATCCCGCGACGCCGAAAAGAAAATCGGCGATTCCAGGTAACTGTCGAGCGAATCGAAGTGGAAGCGCGTCCAGGTGATATAGACGCTGTTGACGAACCGGCTCGCGGGATTGGTGTCCACGACAAGGTAGGGCTTATCTTCGAAGATGGCATCAGAGGTGGACTGCTCCACGGTCAGCGGCACGGCAAACGTCCGACCACCGTCGCTCGACCGCGCGACCTGAATCGCTCCGCCCAGCGCCTTGCCGCCCAACCCGAGATCGAATGACACGATGGCGATAAAAACGTTCCCGAGCGTATCGAAGCCCAGCGCGGGATCCGCGGCCTGTGCGAACCCGGCCGCGGGGACGGCCCCGTTCAGCCACGTCCGGCCACCATCGAAGCTGGTGTAATAACCCAGCGCCGACCGGGCGCTACCGCTGGCGCCGTTGGGCGGAAGTTGCGTGTCATTTGAGCCCGCCGCGAGGTGATTCGGATCGTTCGGGTCAACGATAATCGCCGTCTCGTTGTGCGGCAGCAAGATGCTGTCGCAGTTGGCCATAAGATTGGAACCGAAAGCAGTCGCCGACGTACAAAGCGAATTGAAGGGCCCGCCGACGTTCTCGTTTTGCAAGGCCGCCGCCTGATCGCGCGCGCTCGATGGCTGGACTCCGCCGCGCCGCGTCTGGGCCGCAGCAATGAATGCCCAGAGAAAGATCGCCAGCAACGTGCAAAGGAACCGCGAGCGTGTTCCCATGGAGCCTCCTAAACCAGCCACAGAACTGAGCGGGGTAGAATCAGCTCAGGCCGGCGAATTGGACGTAAGATACTCCCTCTAATGTTGCTGTCAAATGCAAATTTCGGGTGCAGCATACGCTCGGATCCTTTGCGCCCGGGGGAGCCGAGAAGACCGCCACGCGGCGCGAGACGACGGCTGGGCAAGCTCGCGCGCTAGACGCCCAGGTCCGGGAGGTTCTGAAGGGCGTCGTTGAACCGGTTGGTGAAGTTCGCCGCGCAGATCACCAGCGTCAGCTCGACGATCTGCCCCTCATCGTAATGCTTCCGCAACTCCTCGAGCGAGCCGGCACGGATAGCCGCCGCGCCGCGAGTGACCCGCTCGGCGTAGAGGATAGTGGCCTTCTCCTTCTCATTAAACAGCGGGCTGCGTTGATAGAAGTGCAGCGCCTGGATCTGCTCGTCGGTGATGCCGATTCGCCTCGCCGAAGCGATGTGGGCGCGGGTTCAATACTCGCAGCCGTTGGTCATCGCCGTTTTCAGGTAGGCGAGCTCCTTGAAGCGCGGCTCGACGGTGCCTTCATTCATAACAGCACTGTAAAACGGCAGGAATGCCTTCAACACACTTGGCCGATGGGCCATCGTGCCGAAGAAATTCGGCATCTTGCCGATTTTCGTTGTGAGCGCGTCGTAGGCCTCGTGCACCTCGGGCGCCGCTTTTTCTTTCGGCAACGGATTCACAACCGCCATGAGTCACCTCCTGGACGCAAACGCTTCCTGGTTTGCACCCTGCCAGTGTATACCGCCCGGCGCGCCGCGGGAACAGCATGTAGGGCGTAGCCTGCCGGGGCGAGCGGCACCTCTCGCGGCAAAGTTATTGGGGCCGCAGCGCGTTTTGTGCGCCCCAACAGCGCCGGGGACCGGGCTACAGCCGCAGTGATAATCGAATGGGAACAACCCTTGAATCGGCTTCGCGCCGCATGCTAGCCTGAGCCCTGCCTGGAACATCCCTACCCGAGGGTCCCGCACAGCGCGCGGGCTCTCCAAATGCCCCGCTCGAATGCGCGGGCCGCGGAAACGCGTGGCTACTGCCAGCCGACAACTCGACCGAGCCGCCGTCCAAGAACAGGTGGCGGAGATCGTCGGCCAACTGCTCGCTGAGCTGGGCAGCCACCAGCCGCTTCAGGCCGTTCGCGGGGCGGCGCATCTCGACCGCGACCTCGGGTTAGGCAGCCTCGAGCGCGTTGAACTGTTGCTGCGCCTCGGCGCCGCCTTCGGCTCCCGCCTCCCCGACCGCGTGGTGGCGGAAGCCGACACGATGGACGACCTGGTGGACGCGCTGCTGCTCCACGCCCGCGACACCGATGCCGAGCCGCTCGAGCCGTTCTCCGCGCCTCGCCCCATCGGCGCGGCGCATTCTTCAGTGCGCTCGGACACGCGGGGCATTGAATCTGCTGAGACCTTGCAAGACGTCCTGCGCCACCGCGCCCGCGCAGACGGCAGCCGCCCGCACCTCTACCTGCGCGAGGAAGATGGCCGCACCTCGGCCGTCACATTCGGCGAGCTCTACGAACGCGCTGAGGCTTGCGCTCGCGGACTGGCGCGCCGCGGCGTGGCCCCAGGCGACACCGTCGCCATTATGCTGCCGACCTCGCAGGAGTTTTTCTTCACCTTCGCCGGTGCTCTGCTGGCCGGCGCCATTCCCGTGCCCATCTATCCGCCGTTTCGCGCCGACCGCATCGCGGAGTACGCCGAGCGGCAGTCAGCCATCCTGCGAAACGCCGGGGCGCGGCTGCTGGTCACCTTCCGCCAAGCGGAGCGGGTCGCCCGGCTGTTGACCCCGCGTATTCCGTCGTTGGCCGGCGTGGTCAACGCCTCACGCCTCACCGAGGTCACTCCGGCAGAGCCTGCCGCGCCACTGCCGCGGGCGAACGCGCAGGAGATCGCGCTGCTGCAGTACACCTCGGGCTCGACCGGCGAGCCCAAGGGCGTAATCCTGACGCACGCGAACCTGCTGGCCAACATCCGCGCCATTGGCGAGGCCATCGAGGTCCGGTCGGACGATGCGGCCGTGAGCTGGCTGCCGCTCTATCACGATATGGGCCTGATCGGGGCCTGGATGCTGCCTCTTTATTTCGGCCTCCCTCTGGCGGTTCTTTCGCCGCTGGCCTTCCTGAGCCGCCCTGAGCGCTGGCTCTGGGCGGTGCACCATCACCGCGCCACGCTCGGCGCCGGACCCAACTTTGCCTACGAACTCTGCGTGCGCAAAATTGCTGACCGCGACATCGAGGGACTGGATCTGAGCTCCTGGCGACTGGCGCTGAACGGCGCCGAGCCGATCAACCCGGAGACGCTCGAGCGCTTTGCCGACCGCTTTGCGCGCTACGGCCTCCACCGGGAGGCGCTGCTGCCGGTGTACGGTCTCGCCGAGGCGTCGCTTGCGGTCGCGATGCCGCCCCTCGGCAGGGAGCCGCGGGTGGACCGCATCGAGCGCGACGCCTTTGAGCGCGAGGGTCGCGCCGTTCCCGCGGCGCCCGGAGCGCGACCCGACGATCCCAACGTGGCCGCGTTCGTCTCGGTGGGTCGGCCGGTGCCACGGCACGAGGTGCGCATCGTGGATTCAAGCGGCTGCGACGCCAGCGAACGTGTCGAAGGCGCGCTGTGGTTCCGTGGGCCTTCGGCGACCCGCGGCTACTACCACAACCCGGAAGCCACGCAAGCGCTGTTCCCCGAGGGCGAGGCACCCGGCGGCCCCCAAGTCTCCGCGGGCGATCAGTGGGTGGACTCCGGCGACCGCGGCTATCAGGCCGACGGCGAGATCTACGTCACCGGCCGCGTCAAAGACATCATCATCAAGGCCGGGCGCAATCTCTATCCGCATGAGATCGAAGAGCTCGCCGGGCGCGTCGCCGGCGTGCGCAAGGGCTGCGTGGTGGCTTTCGGCATCACTGACGATGCCGCCGGCACCGAGCGCCTGGTGGTTGTCGCCGAGGTGCGGGAAAAAGACCGCGAGCGCATCGCCCGGGCCATCACCGACGAAGTGACCTCGGCGCTGGGCCTGCCTCCCGACGTGGTCGAACTGCTGCCGCCGCAGAGCATCCCCAAGACCTCGAGCGGCAAGTTGCGGCGCGAGGAGACCCGAAAACTCTACCTCGCCGGGAAGCTCGCCGCACCTGTCACGCCCACCTGGTTGCAGGTGGCCAAGCTTGCCGCTATCAGTGGCGCGCACGCAGCACGCCGGCAGGTCCGTCGCGCCCTCGAACTGGCCTATGGCGTGTACGCCGCGGTTGTGTTCGTCGCATGGATTGTGCCCACTTGGCTGCTGGTGGTGCTGGCTTCCGGGCGTCGCCAGGCGGCTCGCATCACGTCGCCCGCGCTGCGATTGTACATGGCGCTGGTGGGCTGCAGGATCCGCGTCGAGGGCCGTGAGCATCTGGACCGCGACAACTCGCTGGTCTTCGTGTCGAACCACGCCTCTTACACCGACGTGTTGTTCCTGATGGCGGCGCTGGGTAGTGACTATCGCTTCGTGGCCAAGATCGAAGTGCACTCGATACCGCTCATCGGCACCTTCCTGCGCAAGCTCGGGCATGTCGCGTTCGACCGCAGCGACCCGCAGGCTCGGCTGCACCAGGCCGAAGAGCTCGAGGAGCTCTTGCGCCGCGGCGAATCGGTGTTCGTCTTCCCCGAAGGCACCTTTACGGCTCAGCCGGGCGTGAGACCGTTCCAGTTGGGCGCGTTTAAGGCCGCGGTGGGCGCCGGCCGGCCGATTTGCCCGGTGGCCCTGCGCGGCACCCGCGGATTCCTGCGCGACGGCACCTACCTGCCGAGGCCTTCGAGCGTCACGCTGACGGTCCTTCCCCCTCTCGAGCCGGTGCGCGACGCGGCGCCCTCCGATTGGCACGAGATGGTGCGGCTGCGCGATGCAGCGCGGGCCATCATCGCACAGCACTGCGGCGAGCCGATCCTCTGAAGCCCTTCTGGCAACTCTGCACCAAAATAGTGCATCGCAGGTGGTAATGAAATTCCGAGCGGTCCCGCGCCTTTCTATCTGGGGCGTTCCGCTCTGCGAGCGGTGGGGGCAGTCAAGAGACAGGCTCGCTCCCGAAAAAAACTAAACACTTCAGGAGGGGTAATTCCTATGCGTAAGATAGGATTTTTCCTCGGAATGGCTTTTCTTCTCTGCCTGCCGGCCGCAGCGCAGGAGTCCTCGAAAGCTGATGCTTTCCTCGGCTACTCCTACGTGCGCGCCAACCCGGCAACGTCGGGGGTGTCCGGGTTCAACCTCAACGGTGGCAGCGGCTCAGTGGCCTACTATCCGTTCCGTTCGCTGGGTATCGTGGCCGACTTCGGCGGCTACCACGCTAGCAACATCGGCACCGTCTACACCTACTTGTTCGGCCCGCGACTCACCCATCGCATCGGAAGGGTGACGCCATTCGCCCAGGTGCTGTTCGGGGGCGCGCACGACGGCTCCGGCGGGACGTCAACGCCACCCAGCATATCGGTCTGCGGCTCGTCCAAGCCGAGTATCTGCTGACTCGATTTCAAGAAACGGTCGGCGGCAACCGGCTGACGCAGAACAATGCCCGCATCTCCACGGGCATCGTCTTCCGCTGGTAGCCTCGATTCGCACTGCAGGAAAAGGGCCGGGCCCCGCTCGGCCCTTTTTCTGTTCGCCCGCTCCGGGCTCGCACCTGGAGTAGGACGGCGTCCGCCCTGAGCGGAGCCCAAGGGTGCCGCCGGTTTTCGTCGGGCCAAGCCAAAATGCAGGAATAAACTCCCACGATCCAAAACGCCTATCGCTGGAGCTGGAAGATCACCGTGATGTAGGTCTCTACCTCGACAGGCTTGCCGTTCAACAGCGTCGGCCGATAGCGCCACTGACGGACGGCTTCGAGTGCCGCCTGGGCCAGAATCGAGCGGCCGCTCAGCACCTCGAGCGCAGTTACCGCGCCGTCCCGTCCGATGATGGCGTGCAGTTGCACGGTGCCTTCCAGGCGCATCTGTACAGCCAGCGGCGGATAGACCGGCTGAACATGCTGCGTCAGAAACGCTTGCTGCACGCCTTCGCTGCGAACCACTCGGTTTTTCTGGGCCTCGGCGGGCGGGCGAGCCGAGCCCGGCGGCTGGAAGATCCATCGCGTGTCCCGGTCAGTTCCAGGCGGGAGGACGCCGTCGAGAATTCCCCATGCAGGGCCGTCCGCCAGTCCAAGGTTCTTGACCCCCTCGGAGTCCGCACGAATGGACTGCGCCGGGTGCGGCACGCTGGACGGATGATTAAACTGGAGGGACAGGGTGGATCTGATGACGGTTGTGTGGCGGGGGCGGCTCGCGCCGGGTTTCGCTTGCAGGTTGGCATGCGGGGAACCGCGGTAAGGCGGGAGCGGCGTCATCCGCAATGCGAACACCCGTTCACTGGTGGCGAGCAGCGGCACAAGCACCAGCCCGGCCAGCAGGCTGACCTGAACTGCGAGGGAAACCAACAGCGCCTGGCAACGACGGCGTCGCGAGCGGGCAATTGCGGCGGCGTCTCCTTCAACCAAGCATCGCCGCAGCCCACCTTCTGCGGCATTTCGCCTTCTCATTGCGCCTTCGAGCATGGGCACACCTCCAATCCTCTCCGGCGCGGGCCGGAATCCCGAAGCATCGGGACCTAGGGCGGCGCCGGCCGATCCAGGCTCGGCACCGGCGCCGCCCTTGCAGGGATGTGAGGATCGCGCGCCCTCAACCGATTGGACACCGCTTACTGGATGGAGTTCCCGGGCCGCTGGTCGCCATCGCAGGTATGCTCACCACGGGCGGAGCAATTAAGTGCTTGCGCATCTGCGGCTTAGCCATCGGTTGCATCTGCGAAGCGCCCCGCCGCATCTGATAGTGTTGCCAAGATTTCGTAGTGTCGTGAGGCAGGTTTTATATGAATCGAGAGTCCATCGAAACCGTGGGGGTTCGTTACACCGGTTGGGCTGCCATTGACCGCGACCCGCAGGAGGATGTGGTGGAGTTCACCTGTCCGCACTGCGGTCAGCGGGGCACCAAGTCGGCCCGGCGCGCTCGCGCACGGTACCATTTCACCGACGGCTTCTTGCAAGACTTGCAGGGTGAAGCGACCACCTGCCGGGCGTGCCGCAACTCGCTGCGCGTCGTGCCAGTGGTGATGTTGCACGACCAGGACGAGAAGCGGCGCTTCCAGGCCGTATTCTCGGCCGAGCTAACCTCTACCGCGAACTAAGACACCACAGGCCGACCATGTGGTCGGCCTGTGCGATTTCCCGCCTGCTGTATTCCCGTTCTTTGGCTATCGGTTAGTCCCGGTCGCGGCGCCAGTTGCGGTCGCGATCGCGGTCTCGGTCGTCTCTATCCCTGTCACGGCGGTGCCAATTGCGTCCGCGGTCGTCGCGGTCGCGATCCCTGCCGCGGCTTCGCCAGCGGTCATCGCGGTCGTTGTCGCCATCCCCGCGGCGCCAACCCCAGCCGCGTCCCTGAACTCGGCAGCCCTCGCGCAACTCGCGGATCCTCTGCCGGTCATGTTCTGCCTGGCGACTGAACCAGCCGTGGCGCTGAGCGTCGCGGTCGAGCTTCCGTTCCTCGTTGCGGATGCGGTCGCGACAGTCCGCCGCCTGGGCAGTTGTGCCGGACAGCAAGATTCCGCCCAGCAACATCGCCGCGCCCAGGGCCGTCGTTCCTAGGGCTGCTCTCAGATTCATATGGGTGCCTCCTGGGCATCGACCTTCCCGGGGCTAGTCGGGATCGCTGCCCGCTGATAAGAACGATGGCAGGGACGCCCCGGGGGTTGTATCGCCCTCCTGTGGACCGGGTAAGTCCTGTGCACGAGCGGGATTACTCCTCGAGGTCGCCGCCCTGGCTCAGGTGGTGCTTTTCCAGGCCGGCGCGGACGCGCTGGAAGGCCTCCTCGACCGTGTCGGCAAACTCAAGCAACCCGTACTCGTGGTCATTAATCGTGCCCCAGCGCAACATGGCGCGCCAATCGAGCACCTTGTCCCAGTACCGCCGACCGTAGATCAAGATCAGGGTGCGCCCCGGCAGCTTGCCCGTCTGCATCAGTGTGAGAAGCTCAAACAGCTCGTCCATCGTGCCGAACCCGCCGGGGAAAACGATCAGCGCCTTGGCCAGCTGCGCAAACCACAGCTTGCGCATAAAGAAGTAGTGGAAATTGAAGCTGAGCTCCGGGCTGATGAAGCGATTGGGCCTCTGCTCGTGCGGCAGCTCGATGGAAAGGCCGACGGATTTGCCGCCGGCCTCCGCCGCGCCGCGGTTGGCGGCCTCCATGATCCCCGGCCCGCCGCCCGAGCAGATCACAAACCGCCGCGGGCTCTCGCCGAATGTCAGGGCCCAGGTGGTGATGCGATGGGCCAGCTCGCGGGCCTCCTCGTAGTAGCGCGACATCTCCACGGCCGTGTGTGCCTGGCGCAACGCGGCGCGTCGAGCGGGCGTCATGCGGGCCTTGGGCGTGCCTTGCAGGCGCTTCAGGCGCGCCACAGCGCGGTCGCGGGGCCCAATGCGCGCCGAGCCGAACATCACGATCGTGTCGCCCACGCCTTCCCGCCGCAGGCGCACCAGCGGGTCGAGGTACTCCCCGAGGATGCGGATGGGACGCGCTGCGGCGCTCTCCATGAACTTGGGGTTGCGATGGGCCACAAGGGGCGCGTCAGAGTGGCGAACAGGTCTCATGGTATCTCCCCGGTCAATCGTTGTGCGAAGCGCCATTCTACCCCGCAGAAGACGCCGCATCTCATGCGCCCAGCCCTTCGATTTCCTTCAGGGCAAACCAACGCCAGGGGCAAAACCTGCGTCGAATCAAGTACACTAGAAGCGATGAATCGCAGAGAAAAACCCATCGGCGCGTTGCTGGCGGCGCTATTGGCAGCCTGGCTCGCGGCATCGGCGCGGGCGCAGGCCCCGCCAGGGCCACTGCCGCCAAAGCCGGGCGTGCCGGCCCAGCAGCCCAAGGTAAAGCCGGAGATCCGCGTCAAGGTGGATCTGGTCAACGCGCCGGTGACGGTGACTGACTCTTCCGGCGAGCTTGTACTGGACCTCGGTCAGGGCGACTTCCGCATCTTCGACAACGGCGTGGAGCAGCGCATCGAGCACTTCGACCTGGGCGGCGACCCGCTCTCGGTGGTGATGGTGCTCGAGACCAGCTCGCGCATCGAGGCCCTGCTGCCCGCGATGCGCAAGACCGGCATCGTGTTCACCCAGACCGTGCTCGGGCCGACCGGCGAAGCCGCGGTCCTGGGCTATAACGACACCGTGGACAAGTTGCTGCCGTTTTCAAGCGACGCCGACAAGATCGAGAAAACGGTGGCGACGCTGCGCATGGGCACCTCCGGCGCCCGCCTCTACGACGCGCTTTCGGAAGCCGTGGGCCTGCTGCGCAGCCGCCCGGCGTCTCGCCGGCGGGTGATCGTTGCTCTGTCGGAGGCCGCCGACACCGACAGCGAGAGCCAGCTCGGACAGGTACTGCGCGAGGCGCAACTCTCAAACATCACCATCTACACCGTGGGCCTATCCACCACCGCCGCCGAGCTCCGCGCGCCGCCCAAGCAGGCCGGTCCGCCACAAATCTCCCCGCCGGGAACGTTTCCGCTTCCGCCCATGCCCGGCACGCCGCAGACACCCACCAGCGAGCAGCAGCGCTACGGGAACATCGACCTGATGGCGCTGGCGGTGTGGGTCGTGCAGCACGTCACCTATGCGGTGCACGACCATGCGCTCGAGGTCGCCACGACCGCCACCGGCGGGATGCACCTCGCTACCTTCCGCGACCGCTCGATTGAGAAGGCCATTGACCAGATCGGCGGGGAGCTGCACGCCCAATACTCGCTCAGCTATCGGCCGAGCGGCACTGACCCGATCGGCTACCACGAGATCAAAGTTCGAGTGGCACGACGCGGCGTGAAGGTGCGTTCGCGGCCCGGCTACTACCTCGCCCCGCCGGAGGGCTAAACGCGGCGGGAAATATAGCGCCGGGCTTGAACCGGCAGGGTGCTTACCCAGCTAAAGCTGGCTAGACGAGCCCTCTTCCTTTGCCATTATTTTCCCGGCCAGGAGCCTTGCGCCTGTGGTCCGCTGACGCTGACCTCGGCGCCCTCCGAGTCCACAAACTCCGCCAGCAGGACGCCGAACTGCATTGTGGGCGGCAGGGTGAACTGGATGCCCTTCGCGGTCATCTCCTGGTAGAAGGCTTGCAGGTCCGGTACGCGCAGTCCCAGGCGCACCGCGCCGGCCGGGTGATCGGCGTCGGCAGCATGCAGGGCCAGCGTGGTCTCGCCGGTGAGGAATTCGCTCCAGCCCGGCGACTGGAACTTAAGTGCCAGGCCCAGCGTATCGCGGTAGAAACTGACGGCGCGGTCCATGTCCGGAACAAACTTGATGACGTAGCTCAGTTGGTTCGCCATCTCCCCCTCCGCACATCCACGTAGCCCCTTATCGCCAGAGGCCGCTACACCCAGGATTCCATGCTGATCCGATACTTCTCGCCGGATCAATTCTTGGCCGGCTCTTTTTCGCCGTTTTGGTCTTCGAGGATAGCTCGCTTCTGGGGCGGTTGCAAATCTCAGCAAAATATACTTGATTTAGAAGTCATAAGTGTGGAAAATCTGCCCCATTGGTCGAGGCTGATCCGACCGGGACGGCTATGTACGTCGGAAGAAAGCTCATGTGCGCGCCGAAGATTTGTCTGGCCGCCGTGTGGTGCATTCCGCTTGTTGTCCACCTCCTTGGTGCGAGCGCGAACGCACAGACCATCCAGAATGTAAGAGTGTTCCGGGCCACCGACACACCTGGAGGGGACGCGTCTTTCTACGTAGAGATCACCGGGCAGAACTTTCCCGACAGGGCAGACCTGCGTGTGTTTGTAGCGCCGCAACGCGGTCTCAGCAACCAGCCGCAGATTGTCTCGGCGACAAATTCCTTAATCGGCGTGAGATTCACCGCCACAATGACTTACTTCCCAGCGACGGTGGGGGTTGCGGGCCCGAATAGCGCAGTTTCAACGTTTGACGTGCCTACCAGCTCCATGCCCAATTCCGACGAGCCCCGAATCGATGATGTGGAACTGCTCAGTCTGGATCGGGAAAAAGGAATGGCACGAATTAAGATCGATGGAGTAAGATTCGGCAACGACCCGGGCAAAATCAAAGTGGTGATCGTCCCACACAATCCCAAGCTGGCCGTGACCGCGCCAGTAGTACCCACGCCGAAGGAGGCCTGCCCCACCCAGACTGATATTTGGCCTGCGATCCGAGTGGCGAACGACAGGCTGATCATCGCAGAGTTTTCTTTTCCTTGCGGCGGTGGGTACACCCAACCATTCCGAATCGCGCGTGTCCTTGTGACCGTCCAGAAGACCACCCTAGCCGTTCAGGGCGAACAGTCGTTTTCTGGTTCCTATGAAATGGTTCCCCGCCGGGACAAGAATCTCGTGTATCGTTACACGGTTTTGAGCACTGAACAGGCGCGGTCGCGTTTCGGCGGAGGCATCGCCAAGAATTTCTACGCGGTTCAGCTTTCGATCATCAACAACGGGTCCGTCAAAGTGCAAGTGCCGCGGTCCTCGATCCAGGCGGAGGTCGAATGGACAGCAGGGCAAGATAGGAACACGAAGCCGCCGACCACTTTTGTAGAGGGACCCTCAACCGTCTCTCCGGTTCCTTTGGACGGGGCCGTCAGTTTTTTCTCACACGACCGGAAAGCTTCCGGCCGACGCGCGTGGTTCTTCAACACCTTACAGGGGTTAACCACGATTGGTAGCGCCATCCAGTTGTTCTTTGGTCGAGGTTTTGCCCAGGGGGTTGGGATCGCAGGGGGAGGCTTCCGGAACGGTCTGCAGGCCATTTTTCCAGACCTGTCGGAAGAACAACTCGCGAATCTGACCTCACAAAGTTTTGAATCGGTGGAGACCATCAGTGGGAACGGAGGTTCCATCGAGAAGGTCATCTTCATCCAGAGAGGACGAGAGGTCTTCGAGTCTTTCAACGAGAAGATATCGAAGGTCCGGAGGCTCGTCACCAATATTCTAGGTTTTGAAATCATCGGCTACGAAGTACCGGAGACAAGCGCCAAGGCGGCAATGCCTCAAGAGTAATGGCACCTTTCAAATAACAGGAGGAGCAGCATGGCGCGAGGAAAGCCGGGCCCTGATGGAGGGAACAAACCGGGACCAAAGCCAGGGCCAAAACCGGGGCCGAAGCCCCGCGCCAGGACAAGAAAGAGCGATCGAACCCGAACTCGGCGGAGGAGGTAAAGATGGCGATCGGAAAACCAGGTCCAGATCCCCAGCCAAAACCAGGGCCGGTGCCCGAGCCCAAGCCTGGGCCAGAGCAGTTAGCGGAGAAGCCCGGGCCAGAGCCGCGGCCAAAACCCGGACCGGGCGGGAAAGAGCTCCTGGCAAAAGCGGGGAGTAAGAAAGCTGCGGAGGCGCAGTAGGAAATCGCGGGCAGTGCGTCGTCAGTCTTTGACTCGGAGGAATTTCTTCAAAGTCTGAAGGCGAAGCCTCATTGCATATGCATCGTTGGGCGTCTGTGTAAGGCGGTCGAACTCCAGTAAGTCGTAGTCTGCCTTTGTTATGTCCCTCTGCGCTCTCTCCCGGTTTTCGGCCCGCGCCCTTTCAAACCTTTCGAGCGCCGCACGGCTAATCTTTCGCCGCCAGTCTCTCTTGATTCCGTCTTTGAAAAGAAGGAAGTACAGGACAATCACCCCCGGCGACCTTAATAGCTTATCTCTTCTGACAAAAACTTTGTCCATCGCGGAAAGAGCTTTCCTCACTTCCCGAACTAACGGGCGCACTCTTGAATGGGACGAGTTTCTATACCTCTTTACGAACTCGTCCAAATAAACCTTCTTGGTGTCGGCCTCTTTGCCTGCATCGGCGAGATAAAGAAGCTTCGCAGCCAACTCCCGGTGTTGATAGCGCTTGTTCGACACGTACACTCGGCGTTTGAAGAAAGGGAATTTTGCGACCCTCCGAATCGCCTCGGGGACCGGACCCCCTAAAGCGTTTCTCCTTTCGGCCGCGTTGAGGGGCACAGCTTCATTCAACCTCGAAAACATCTCCTCTATAAGATCAAGGTCGGCTGTACGAACCACGATGACCGATATCGTGGTCGCATCAAAGAGTGCTTTCAATTGCGGGTATCTATCGCCCAGTTCTCGATAGGTAAGGCTAGCAGCTTTGACCGTCGGGTCGTTGAGGTACAAGAAGTCATCAGCCAGTGGATAGTCACCATCAATGAAGGACCAGACGCTCTCCAGTCTTTGGCGTCCGTCGATTATGGCGTACTTATACCGTTTGTTAGCAGCGGACCCTGGGAGTTCGTGGAAATAGATCTTGGTATATCGAATTCGTTGAGAATGGAGTCTATCAGAAGCTGGCGCTTATCTAGCGTCCAGACATCACCCATTCTTTGATACTCCGGGTCAATCTCAATCTTGTCCTTTGTCGAATAGATGTACAAGACAGAGCTCTGAACAAGCTGAGTCACACTGAACGTCGTCATTTGAGGATCTCCTGGGCGTGGATACCGACGTTACCGAGCTCTGGAAAGAGCGTGAGCCGCGTGATATGAAGGCGCCTCAGCTCGTTGCAAATTTTCGCTTTTGCTGCTGGCGGTATGACGTACCGCCATACGTGACGGCCGTCGCCGATTTGTTCAATCGGTGTCAGGTCACGGTGGGTGATAGTGAATGTCGCTAGCTGTGCTTGGCTTCGGGATGTGTTACGAGGGGCGTTCAATGCAACTGTTCTCAGGCTGGACTATCGCTCCCTCGCAAGAGCGGAGGGTAGATAGTTTTTAAGAAACTCATCTTCGTCGAATGCAGGGATATCATCTGGGATGAGAGTCGGCGCATTGGCCTCCCGATTGAGTTCGATTGGCAGCAGGACCCAGAGAGCTCCCGCGGAACGTGAGCGCTGGTTGACGGCGAAATAGATGCCGACAAGTGGACTCTCAGTCCAATCTAACAGCCGCGTCGGCACCCCATGATGCTGCATCACGAAGAGCCACTCCCATTCCGATTGCGGCCTCTGGGAAAGAAGGAGGAAGGCGTCTTGTTTGAACCGCTTAGCTAGTGACTGCTCGCGTTTGAGTCCACCAGGCTTCCGCGCTAGAAATGGCTTGAGATTCCACGATGCTTTGGCCTGCCCACGAAACCAGACGGGCTCAGGCCCATGCTGATGGCTACCTAGGACGCGCAACAGATCTGGTAGTGACCTGATTTTTTGGTCTGGATATTTCACGTATCCGCGCCCCCTCCTGAGCTAATTCTTCGGCGGTTCTTTTTCGCCGTTTTCGTCTTCCAGGATGGCGGCGGCTGCCGCGACCGAGTCGTCTGCTTCCAGCCGCAGCAGGCGCACGCCCTGGGTGGAGCGGCCGGCCTCGCGGATCTCGTTGGCGTGGACGCGGATGACCTTGCCGTATTCGGTGATGATCATCACGTCGGACTCTTCGGTCACCTGGAGCGTGGCCACCACCTTGCCGTTGCGCTCGGTGGTCTTCAGGTTGATGACGCCCTTGCCCCCGCGGGAGGTGATGCGGTACTCGGCGAGCGGCGTGCGCTTGCCATAGCCTTTTTCGGCGACGGTCAGCATCAGCGAGGCGAGCGAATCGCGGATGGCGTCTCCATCGAGTTCGTCCAGGTCCTCGGTGGTTTTGTTGTGCTCCTTGCGGATGATCTCGAAATCGGGCTGGACGGCATCCATGCTCACCACATAGTCGCCCTTGGCCAGGTCCATGCCGATCACCCCGCCGGCCTGCCGGCCCATCGCCCGCACCTCGGTTTCGCGGAACAAGATGGCCTGGCCATCGTGGCTGGCGAGGAAGATCATCTGCTTGCCGTCGGTGAGCTTGGCGCCAATCAGCTCGTCGTCGGCGTCGAGGTTGATGGCAATGATGCCCGACGGGCGCGGGTTGCTGAACTCGGCGAGCTCGGTTTTCTTCACCGTGCCGCTGCGGGTGGCGAGGAAAACGTGCCGCCCGGCCTCTTCCAGGTTGCGCGCCGAGACCACCGCCGTCAGCTTTTCCCCTTCCTGGAACTTCACCAGGTTGGCGATGGCTTTGCCGCGAGTGGCCGCGGCAGCCTCCGGGATCTCGTACACCTTCAGCCAATAGACGCGGCCCTTCGAGCTGAACAGCAGGATGTAGCTGTGCGCCGAGGCGATGAACAAGTGCTCGACGAAGTCCTCCTCGCGAGTCTTCGCCCCGATGCGTCCTTTGCCGCCGCGGGACTGATGGCGGTAGACGTCCACCGGGGTGCGCTTGATGTAGCCGGCGTGGCTGACGGTGATGGCCATGTCCACGTCGGCGATCAGGTCCTCGAGCTTGATTTCCTCGACGCGCTCGACGATCTGCGTGCGCCGTTCGTCTCCGTACGCTTTCTGCACCTCACGCAGCTCGGCGATGATCACTCCCCTCAGCTTCTTTTCGCTCGCCAGGATCTCCTTCAGCTCGGCGATCTTCGCCTGGATCTCCTTCAGCTCTTCGAGGATCTTTTCGCGCTCCATCTGGGTCAAACGGTGGAGCTGCAGATCGAGGATGGCCTGGGCCTGGCGCTCGGTGAACTTCCACCGCTCGATCAGGCCTTCTTTGGCCTCCTTGGGCGACTTGCTGCGGCGGATGAGCTTGATCACCTCGTCGAGGTACTCGAGCGCCTTCTTGAAGCCCAGCAGAATGTGCTCGCGCTCTTCGGCCTTGCGCAGCTCGTAGGCCGAGCGGCGGCGCACGACCTCGACGCGGTGCTCGATGAACAGCCGCAGAAGCGCCAGCAGGCCCAACTCCCGCGGCTGCCCGCCTACAATCGCCAGCAGGATCATCCCGAACGACTCCTGCATCTGCGTGAACTTGAAGAGGTTGTTCAGGATCAGCTTGGGCTCTTCGCCGCGCTTGACCTCGATGACGATGCGCATGCCGTCGCGGTCGGATTCGTCGCGGACGTCGGCAATGCCCTCGAGTTTCTTGGTCTGCACCAGCTCGGCGATGCGCTCGATCAGCCTGGCCTTGTTCACCTGGTAGGGGATCTCCGTGATGACGATGTTCTCGCGGTCCTTGCCTGCCTGCTCGATGGCTGCCTTGGCGCGCATCTGGAAGCTGCCGCGGCCCGTCTTGTAGGCCTGCTCGATGCCCTCACGGCCGGAGATATAACCGCCGGTGGGGAAGTCCGGCCCGGGGACGTGCTTCATCACTTCTTTGAGCGAGGTGTCGGGCTTTTCGATCAGCAGCACGGCGGCGTCGATCACTTCCCGCAGGTTGTGCGGAGGGATGTTGGTGGCCATACCGACGGCGATGCCGGAGGCGCCGTTGACCAGCAGGTTCGGGATCTTCGTCGGCAGGACCGTCGGTTCCTGCGTGGTCTCGTCGAAGTTGGGAAGGAAATCGACGGTTTCCTTTTCGATGTCGGCGAGCACCTCCTCGGCGATCTTCGCCAGGCGCGCTTCGGTGTAGCGCATCGCCGCGGGCGGGTCGCCATCCACCGAACCGAAATTGCCCTGGCCGTCCACCAGCGGGTAGCGCATGTTGAAGCTCTGCGCCAGCCGCACCAGGGCGTCGTACACAGGCACGTCACCGTGGGGGTGGAATTTGCCGAGGACTTCGCCGACGATCTTGGCGCACTTGCGGTAGGGCTTGGTGGAGGTCAGCCCCAGCTCGTACATCCCGTAGAGGATGCGGCGGTGCACCGGCTTGAGGCCGTCGCGCACATCGGGCAGCGCGCGCCCGATGATCACGCTCATGGCATAGTCGAGATACGACTTCCGCATCTCGGCTTCGATATCCACCGGTACCATCAACGATTGCGTTGTCTCGTCCGCCATCCGCTCCTCTCAGCGTTCAGCCGTCAGGTGTAGGGGCGCAGGATGCTGCGCCCGCGGTGTCATGCTGAGCGCAGCGAAGCATCCCTCCGGAGGGATTCTTCGTCCGCCAAGGCGGACTCAGAATGACACTGCTCTTCAATTTTGCGCAGCGGCCCAGTCGAGTACGTAGGCCTTCACCGCCTCAAATGCTGCAGCGTTGTTCGAGTACCGCTGCGGGCCGAACTGCTCCTCCAGGTGCTGCAGCAGCGCGTCGCGCTCCGCCTCGGAGCCCAGCTCGAGCGCCACGCCCCGTTCGTTGTCCGGTGCGTCGGTGGCAGTGGCCTGAAACTCCGAACAGGAAAGCCCCCGCAGCCCCGGCAGGATCTTCCAGCTCAGTTGGTAGATCATCCGCCTCACGCCGCCCTAAATATCCAGGTTCACGACGTCAAGGGCGTTTTCCTCGATGAATTTCCGCCGCTCTTCGACGTTTTCCCCCATCAGGGTGGTGAAGATGCGGTCGGCCTCGACCAGGTCCTCGAGCTTCACCTGGAGCAGCGTGCGCGTCTCGGCGTTCATCGTGGTTTCCCAGAGCTGGCTGGGGTTCATCTCGCCCAAACCCTTGAAGCGCGTGATGGTGAACTCCTTCTTGGCGTCTGCGAGCACATAGGCGAGCACGTCGGCAGCGCGCTCCTTCACCACCTTGTCGCCATTGCGCGTCACGGTGAAAGGCGGCCGGTCCGACTGGGAAATGGCGCGGGCGAGCGCGCGCAAGCGCTTGTACTCGGCCGTGGAGGCCAGCGCCCAATTGATCTTGCGCGCGCCGGAGCCGCCCGCCAGCGCGATTTCATACAGGCTGTGCTCCTCGTCGAAGGCGATTTTGCCTTCGATTTTGAGCTTTTCTTTCTCGATGGCCTTCAGCAGCCGCTCGAGCGCTTTGCTGTCGGCGAAGTCGGATTTCTTCTCGAGTTCGCTGTGCGCCAGCAACTCGACGAGCTGCGGCTCGCGCAGCCGGCGGGCCAAGCGGGCGGCGACCTGGTCATACTCCTGCACGTTGAGCAGGAACTGCGTCAGCCCGCCGCCCTGCAAGTCAACGCCGTCCTTGCCCTTGACGACGTGGTCCTCGGTGGCGCGCTTCATCAGTTCGCGGTTGAAGTCGCGCTCGTCGCGGATGTAGCGCTCCATTTTGCCGCGCTTGACCCGGTAGAGCGGCGGCTGGGCGATATAGACGTGGCCGCGCTCGATCAGCTCGCGCATGTGGCGGAAGAAAAACGTCAGCAGGAGCGTGCGGATGTGACTGCCATCCACGTCGGCGTCGGTCATCAGGATGATCTTGTGGTAGCGGAGCTTGGCCGGGTCGAAGTCGTCTTTCCCGATGCCGGTGCCGAGCGCGGTGATGATAATGCGAAGCTCTTCGTGGCCAAGCATCTTGTCGTAGCGCGCCTTCTCCACGTTCAGGATCTTGCCCTTGAGCGGGAGGATGGCCTGATAGCGGCGGTCGCGGCCCATCTTGGCCGAACCGCCGGCCGAGGGGCCTTCGACGATGAACAGCTCGCAGCGCGCCGGGTCGCGCTCCTGGCAGTCGGCCAGCTTGCCGGGCAGGCCGCTCGAGTCCATCGCCGACTTGCGCCGGGTGAGCTCGCGAGCCTTGCGGGCGGCTTCGCGGGCGCGCGCCGCGTCAATGCACTTGCCGATGATGCGCCGCGCCACGGTCGTATGCTTGTCGAAGTATTCGCCGAGCTTTTCGTTCACCAGCTGCTCGACGCGCCCCTTGATGTCGCTATTGAGCTTGCCCTTGGTCTGCCCCTCGAACTGCGGCTGCGGCAGCTTCACCGATACGACCGCCACCAGGCCCTCGCGCACGTCGTCGCCGGTGATGGAGATTTCGTCCTTCTGCTCCTTCAGCAGGCCGAACGAGCCGGCGTAGGAGTTGATGGTGCGGGAAAGCGCCGAGCGGAAGCCCGAAAGGTGCGTGCCGCCGTCCACGGTGTTGATCGTATTGGCGAAGGAGAAGACGTTTTCCGTGTAGGCGTCGTTGTACTGCAGCGCGATCTCCATCTCGACCGTGTCGCGCTTGCCCTCCATGTAGATGGGCGAATCGTGGAGCGTCTGCTTGCCGTGGTTCAGGTGCTTGACGAATTCGGCGATGCCTCCGGTAAAGCGGAATTCGGCGGTTTTGTCGCTGCGCTCGTCGGTGAGCGTGATCTTCAGGCCCTTGTTCAGGAAGGCCAGCTCGCGCAGCCGCTGCGCCAGAATGTCATGGCTGTAGTTGATCTTCTCGAAGATTTTCTCGTCGGGATGAAAGGTCAGCTTGGTGCCGGTTTTTTTAGTCTTGCCGGTGACCTTGAGCTTTCCGGTCGGGTCGCCGCGCTCGTAAGACTGCTCCCAAACCTCGCCGTCGCGCCAGATCTCGAGATCCAGCCAGTCCGACAGCGCATTGACCACCGAGACGCCCACACCGTGCAGTCCGCCCGAAACCTTGTAGCTCTCGTCATCGAACTTGCCGCCCGCGTGGAGCACCGTCATCACCACCTCGGCAGCGGGCTTCTTCTCGGTCGCGTGCATATCCACGGGAATGCCCCGGCCGTTGTCCACCACGGTGACGCTGTTGTCTTCGTGCACTTCGACGTTGATCTCGTCGCAATAGCCCGCCAGGGCCTCGTCCACCGAGTTGTCCACGACTTCCCAGACCAGGTGGTGCAGTCCCTGCTCGCCGGTCGAGCCGATGTACATCGCCGGGCGCTTGCGCACCGCTTCCAAGTCGCCCAGCACTTTGATTGACGTGGCGTCGTACCGGTGCCCCGGGCTTTTGCCGATCACCGTCTCTTTCTCGCCCATGTTGTGCACTTCTCCTTGCTGGCGTAGGAGGGAAGGCTGTCACGGAAACGCTTGCCGTGAACGAAAAGGCCCGACACTCGCCTTACCCTGTGGCTCCGGTGTCTCGGATCCCGAATCTTCCGGGACCGGGCTTTGTCCGGAACTCGAAGGGTTTCTGCTCCATCCCGTCCGCCACGGGCGGACGCGGCGAAGACTGCTTTCTTCCAGGCTCTCGCGCCCTGCTTGCTTTACCCCGCACCTTCTAATGCAGGGCTTTGGCGCTGCGGGCAAGCCGTGTTGGGCGCCTCGGAGCCTGGCCGACGTGCCGTTTCTGGAGGAAACCGCTACTCCACCTGACAGGATAAATTCTATCGGATTTCGGCCTGTTCCTCAAGGCAATTTTGCCATCTTTGTGTGCAAATAACGCCAGGTTTTTCAATGAGTTGGGGAGTTGGCTGGGGGCCAAAGCGCCGTCGCGCCGAGGCACTTGAAAGATGGAATTCTTACTATCGCTTCTAGATAAAATCAGGGTAGAACATTATAGCTATATGTACCTACACGGTCACGAAATTGTTGTAAGGAGCGCCAATCCTGAGCCGGTTCGGGCCAAGCCCCGCGACTAAATGCGCATGAGCAGGATGACCCCTCGACAGGGTCGGGGCAAGCTCGCGGGATCGTCAGATCCGCATCGGCATGATCACATAGCGGTAGCGGTACTGCTCGTCGGCCAGCGGGCGCATTTGCCCGGCCGACTGCTCGTCTTTGAACTCGATGCTGATGGGGCCCTCGGCGGCCGCGGCGAGGAAATCGAGCAGATACTGCGAATTGAAGCCGATGGAGAGCGGGTCGCCCTTGTATTCCTTCTCGATGGATTCCTTGGCCTCGCCGTATTCGGCACTGGAGGAGGAAAGCTCGAGGCCCTCCTTGGCGAGCGCGAACTTTACCGCGTGCGAGCGCTGGTCGGCGAGCTGCGAGACGCGCCGCAGCGCATCGTTCAGCTCGCCGCGTTCCAGAACGACGGCTTTGTTGTTCTCCCGCGGCAGCACAGCCTCGTAGTTGGGGAACTGCCCGGTGAGCATGCGCGAAATCAGCAGCCGCGGCCCCACCTGGAAGAAGAGGTGGTTGTCGTCGCGGGCAAATTCGATCTCGCCGTCATCGCCGGCTTCAGCTGCAAGCCGCTGGACCTCCACCATGGCCTTCTTGGGCACGAGCAGCCGCACTTCGCTGTTGAGGCCTGCGAACTTGTGGTCGGTTTCGGCCACGGCCAGGCGGTGGCCATCGGTGGCTACCATCGCAAGCGTCTCGGGTTTGAGGATCAGCAATCCGCCATTCAGCGTATAGCGCGACTCCTCCATGGAAATGGCGAACGCTGTCTTGGTGATCAGCGAGCTCAGCAGTTTCGCCGCAATCTTCACCAGGGGGTGGGGGAACACCGGGATAGCAGGAAAGTTATCCTTCGCCATGCCCACCATCTTGTAAGCCTTGCGGTCGCAGACGATTTGGACCCAGTGGTTTTCGAGCAGCTTGAAGCGGATCTCCTCGTCCGGCAGCAGGCGCACCAGCTCGAGCAGTTTTTTAGCCGGGATCGTGGCGGCGCCGTCTTTCTTGACCTTGGCTTCGCAAGATGTGCGGATACTCAGCTCGAGGTCGGTGGCCGTAATCGTCAGCCGGCTGCCCTTGGCCTCGCAGAGCAGGTTCGACAGGATGGGGATGGTGGTCTTGCGCTCCACCACGCCCTGCGTCAGGCTCAGTTCGTCAAGCAGATCAAACTTTTTTATGCTGAATTCCATCGCCGGGGTCCTCGCTTTTCTTCGGCTACGAACCGGCTACTCTACTCTCTTTCCCAGAAGGTATAAAGACCGTAGTCGCCGTAGCGTCTGTGGAAACGTTGAAAACCAGTACAAGGGCCGCAGCGCGCAGCGATTATCCTGTGTACCTCGCCGAGGACGCCCTGCGGAAATCGCGGAAAACAGCGCCGCCGTGCGCAAACCATCCACCGATTGCACAGGAAGGGCACAGCGGCTCCACAGGGATTTCCTCAGGTGCATGGAGGGCCAGCGTCGGCGTTGCACGCGATTACACAAACGAGTCGAGCAGCTTATTGAGGGTGCGGTTCAGGTCCTTGTCGCTGCGCCGCAGGGTATCGATCTTGTGGATCGAGTGCAGGACCGTCGTATGGTGCTTGCCGCCGAACTGCCGCCCGATCTCCGGCAGCGATGCCGAGGTGAGCTGCTTGACCAGGTACATGGCGATCTGGCGGGGAAAGGCGATGGCTTTCGAATTGCTGCGCATCTTCAGGTCCTGCTCGCGCAGGCCGAACTGCTCGCCCACGCGCTTCTGAATGAGCTCGATGGTGACCTTCTTCTCCTGTGTGGCGATGATGTTCTTGAGCACCTGCTGGGCGGTGGGCAGGTTGATGTCCGCACCGGTCAGCGAACCGTAAGCCAGCAGGCGAGTCAGCGCGCCCTCGAGCTCGCGGACATTCGATTTGATCGAGCGGGCGATGAATTCGGCCACCTCATCGGGCAGGTGCACGCGCTCGCTTTCGGCCTTCTTCTGCAGGATGGCGATCTTGGTCTCCAGGTCGGGCGGCTGGATATCGGCGATCAGGCCCCACTCGAAGCGCGAGCGCAGCCGCTCCTCAATGGCGGAGATCTCCTTCGGCGGGCAATCGGAGGAGATGACGATCTGCTTCTGCTGCTCGTAGAGCGCGTTGAACGTGTGGAAGAACTCCTCCTGAGTGCGCTCCTTGCCGGCGATGAACTGGATATCGTCAACTAGCAGCACATCCACAGTGCGGAAGCGGTCGCGGAAGCTGGACATGCGGTCAAAGCGCAACGAGTTGATCACCTCGTTGGTGAACTTTTCGGCGCTGATATAGGTGAGCCGCGTCGAGGGGTTGCGCTTCTTGATCCGGTGGCCGACGGCCTGCATCAGGTGGGTCTTGCCCATGCCCACCCCGCCGTAGAGGAACAGCGGGTTGTAGGCCTTCGAGGGCTGCTCGGCCACGGCCAGCGAGGCGGCATGGGCGAACTGGTTCGATGCCCCCACCACAAACGTGTCGAAGATATAGCGTGGGCTGAGCTGATGGTCCACCGAATCAAAATCGAGCCGGGTCTGCTTGGCCGCGAGCGCCCCGGCGCCCGCGGCAGCCTCCGGCTCCGAGCAGAGGAACTCCAGGCGCGTATCCGGGATGCCCACTTCGAACAGGACCGCCTGCAGCAGCTCACCGTAGGTTTCCGTCAGCCGCTTGCGGAACAGCCGTGTCGGCACGCGGATCACCAGTTTGCCGTTCTCGGCGCCTTCCTGCCGGGTGGGGCGGAACCAGGTGGCGAAGCTGTGCGGGTTCACCCGGCGTTCCATGTGCTGGAGGATTTTGTCCCAGGCATTCATGGTGTGACTCTGCTCACCTCAGGGGCTGCGAGGGCCCCGCGACCATTTCCACAGGTGTGGAAAAGATGTGGAAAACCCGACCAGGCAACCAGCACGCTGTGTTGTCAGTTATCGAGATGGATGCTGTAGCCCGAGCCCAGATTCCGATCCGTGAGTTCGAGCCGCGACTCCCCAAGGAATGCTGACTAACAAACCTGCCCAAGCGGGACGAGGCGGGATTCTCCACAAATCCATCCCGCGGGGCAAGAGAAAACTATGCGAAGAAGGCACGCGATTCACACACGCTTTGCACAGCTTTTCCACAACGGCGCGTCGCGGCACTACGGCCGCTTCTTATCCGGGCGGAGAAATTCGTAAATTCCAAGAAGGTCGGAGGCCAGCAACAGCCGGTCCGGCTCAACGAGGATCGCCGTAGCTTCCAGGCGCGCGCCCTCCGGCGTGAACGTGCGATAGGTTCCTCGGCGGTTTCCCTCGCTGTCGAAGTGCAACAGCAAGCCGCCCAGCGCCACCCAGATCTCCTGCGTCGCGGGCTCCACCGCCACCGCGGTCACAATGGGCTTCAGCGCCGGAGTGCCGCGGCGCTCCTGGCGCTCGATCTCGCGCCGCGCCGCTTGCGCCGCGGGCTGAAACTCGAGGCTGATCAACTGGAGCTCAAACGCCGCATAGCCGTGGTGGTCGTATTTCCGGACAGTAGGCTCGGGCAGGTAGCTGAACGCGTAGTAGATGTGGCCGGCCGGGTCGGTGGCCAGCCGGCCGATATTGACGAAGCGGTTCAGCTCGCCGCGTTCCGCGATCTCGGTGGGGTCGCCGAACTCGCGCACCACCTTGCCGTGAGCGTCGAGCACCGAGACCAGCCGCGACGATTTCGCGCTGGCCACCGCGATTTCTCCCTCGGGGAGCGCAGCGACCGAGGTGGGCGCCGCGATGTGGATGGTGAGCACGAGCGTGCCTTCGGGCGCGAACACCTTGACGGCGTTGGCGCCGCGGTCAGCGATGTAAAGGCGGCCCGCGGCATCCACGTCGAGGTCGTCGCCATAAACCAGCGGCGCATCCTTTGTTACCGGCGGGATGGGCGCGCCCGGAATTGCCGCAAGCCGGGGGATCAGGCCCACGCGTTGCCCCGCAGCGTCATAAACGATCACTGCGGCCCCGGGCGCAGCCAGGATGTAGTAGCGGCCGCCGGCGTCGCGCTTGACGGCGCGAATCCCGGCACCCACCTCAGGGAAGACGCGCCTGCCAGCCAGCAACTCGGTTTCGACCTGCGCGCCGGAGGGCCCGGCGAACACGCAGGAGAATAGAAGTCCGATCAGCAGGAATCGCCGCAGCACAGGCCGAGGATTATACTTTCGGCAGACGCCCTGAGACAAAGCGGATTAGTCGATGCGGAACCGCAGCCGCTCGATCGAGCGGGCGCGCGCCCGGCCGGCGGGGCCGAGATCGCCGGCCTCGTCCACCTCGAGCAGCACCGTATTCATCTGCGCATCGCCCTCGGCGACTTCAAAGCGCGCCGGCAGCCCGTCCAGGAAACGCTTCAGGATGCCGGCCTTGTCCATGCCGATGACCGAGTCGTGCGGGCCGGTCATGCCCACGTCAGTGATGTAGCCGGTGCCTTGCGGCAGGATCTGCTCGTCGGCGGTGGCCACATGGGTGTGCGTGCCCACCATTGCGGTGACCCGGCCGTCCAGGTGCCAGCCCATCGCCAGCTTCTCGCTGGTGGTCTCGGCGTGCATGTCTACAATCACCACTCGGACCTCGGCCGGGATGCTCGCGAGCTCCCGGTCGGCGGTGCGAAACGGGCAGTCAATCGAGGCCATGAAGACGCGGCCCTGAAGGTTTAGCACGGCGTAGCGTACGCCGTTTTTGGCGGCTCCGATGTAGAGCCCGCTGCCGGGGGAGCTATCGGGGTAGTTGGCCGGGCGCAGCAGGCGCGGCTGGTGCGGGAAGTAGTCGAGGATCTCCTTGCGGTCCCAAATGTGGTTGCCGCCGGAAAGAACTTCGACGCCGGCCTCGAGCAGCTCTTCGGCGAGCCGCGGCGTGATGCCGAAGCCCGAGGCGGCGTTCTCCACGTTGGCGATCACCAGGTCCACCCGATGCTGCGCGACGATATCCGCCAGCCGCTCGGCCACGATGCGCCGGCCGGGTGAGCCCACAATGTCGCCGATGAACAGGATACGCATTCTGGAGGTTAGAAGCCGGCGGCTGGAGGCTGGAACCCTGAGATCAACCCCCGACCTGCCCCACAACAAAAAAGGAGTGGTCCGCTTCGCCGTGTGAAGCTAGATCCTGAACCCCGTTTCCAAGTGGGTGCCCTGCGCCTGCTTCAGGCTTTCCTGTGTGCCGAGTGACCGGCGCGCAGGCCATGCGCAACGGCAGGACGACTCGGGCTCCCGAAGGTCCAGTGTTGGTTCAATCGATCATCGCTCCAGCACGCGCGTCGCAGGCCGACTCCGCCTCCATTGTAGCTCTGCGGCCGGGGCGGTCAACTTCTATGTGCCCTGATCAGGCAACCGTGAAAGTTACGCGAGGGCAGTGACTCATCATGAGTCACTAACTACGCGAGAGGTAGCCAATCGCCGGGCAAGGTGATAGAATGTCATTGCGTTTATTGATCTTGTAAAGCAGTTCGATTCATGACTTTTGCAGAGGGGCTGCAAGGTCGCGCTTGCAGCCCCTTTCGTTTGCGGGGGGCCGCGCTCTGTGGCGGAGCGGCTGGCCTCTTTGGCGATATCTTGGTGAACTGGGGAAGCCCACCGCCGCCTGTCGCGGTCGCTCCGAGCCCGAACGAGGGAATGCGGCGCACGAAGAAGAATGACGAAGGCATGACGCAGTCCATCCGCAACATCGCGATCATCGCTCACGTGGACCACGGCAAGACGACGCTCCTGGACGCCATGCTGCACCAGAGCGGCATTTTCCGCGAGAATCAGGCCGTCGTCGACCGTGTGATGGACTCGAACGACCTCGAGCGCGAGCGCGGCATCACCATTCTGGCCAAAAACACCGCGTTGTGGTACCGCGGCACGAAAATCAATATTGTCGATACGCCGGGCCACAGCGACTTCGGCGGCGAGGTTGAACGCGCGCTGCGCATGGTTGACGGCGTGCTCCTTCTGGTTGACGCCAGCGAAGGCCCGCTTCCGCAGACGCGCTATGTGCTGCAAAAGGCCTTGCAGGCCCGTCTGCCCCCCATCGTGCTGCTCAATAAGATCGACCGAGCCGATGCCCGCACGAATGCGGTTCTCGACGAAATCTACGACCTTTTTATCGATCTCGACGCCGCGGAAGATCAACTCGATTTTCCCGTCCTCTACACGAATGCGAGAACCGGCGTGGCCCATCGCGCATTGAACGACGCTTCGACAAATCTCCAGCCGCTGTTTGAGACGATCGTCGCAGCGATTCCTGCCCCGTCCGGTGACGCTGCGAATCCTCTGCAGATTCAGGTGACCAACCTCGACTACAGCGATTTTCTCGGACGCATCGCGATTGGCCGCGTGTTCAACGGCACGCTGCGTCGCGGCGCACAGGCGGGGATTGCCAAGCTTTCCGGCGCGTTCGTGCCCACGGTTATCACCAAGCTGTATACGTTCCGCGGACTGCAGCGCGATGAGGCCGACGAGGTGACCTGCGGCGATATCGTGGCCATTGCCGGCGTCGAAGGCATTCAAATCGGCGAAACCATCACCAACCTCGAGCATCCCGCGCCGTGCGAGCCGTTGACCATCGATGAGCCCACGCTGGCAATGATCTTCATGGTGAACACGTCCCCGCTTGCCGGCCGCGACGGGAATCGGGTGACGTCGCCCGACATTCGCGAACGTCTGCAAAAGGAGCTGCTGACCAACGTTTCGATCCGCGTGGAAGACCTGGACACGACCGACGCATTACGCGTGCTCGGGCGCGGCGAGCTCCAGCTCGCGATCCTGATTGAAACGATGCGCCGCGAAGGGTACGAACTGATGGTCGGCAAGCCGGAAATCGTTGTGCGTACCGAGAATGGCCGCCGGCTCGAGCCGATGGAGCAGCTCATTGTGGATTGCCCCGAGTCGTTTATCGGCATCGTGATGGAAACGCTGGGCAGCCGCCGCGGGGCGCTCGGGAAAGTGGTGAATCACGGCTCCGGACGCGTGCGCCTGGAGTTCCGCATCCCCTCGCGCGGTTTGATCGGCTTGCGCGGCCAGCTCATGACCGATACCCGCGGCACGGCGCTGTTGCATTCTTTGTTTGATGGCTGGACGGAGTATGCGGGCGAGCTCGCTTCGCGCACCACCGGCGCGCTGGTGGCGGACCGTGCCGGGGAAACCACCGCTTTCGCGCTGTGGAATCTGCAGGAGCGCGGCGAACTGTTTGTCGGCCCGGGCACCGAGGTCTATGAGGGCATGATTGTAGGAGAAAATGCGCGCGAGGCCGATATGGACGTCAACGTCACCAAAGAAAAAAAGCAGACCAACATGCGGGCTTCCACTGCTGATGAAGCCATTCGGCTGGTGCCGCACCGAGTGCTGACTCTGGAATCGGCGATCGAATTCATCGCCGATGACGAATATGTTGAGGTCACGCCGAAATTCATTCGCCTTCGCAAAAAAGTCCTCGATGGGAAACGCCGGCCGCGCCGTTGGCAGCAGATCCGCGCCACCCCAGGCGTCGCCGCCGCAAGATAGCTCGTACTAACAGCGCTTAGCACAACCCATCAGAATCGCGCCCGGGAAACGCCCTTCCAGGAAACTAGCCCACTACCGGTTATCCTCTGCGCTTGCCATAGGATAGCGACCCTTCGCGGGGGCCGCCCAGCCGTCCACTTCACAGCATCAAAAGTGGAATCCCACCTCGCCCGTATAGGTCCGCGGGGTGACAAAGTGCGTCCCGCTGAACGTGGATAGGAAATTGTACAGCGCCACTTTATTGGTCAGGTTGATGGCGGTGAAGCGGAGGCTCCACTTGTAGCGATCGCCGTTGAACAGGTTATCGATGCCCGCTGCCGCGTCGAACAGGTGTCGCGGAGCGATGCGGGGGGGATTCGTATCGTCGTTTTCGGTACCGGGGGCAGGAATTCTCACTCGCGTCGAACCATAAAGCGATGGCGCACAACTGGTCAAAGGCGAGCTCAAAGTTGGAAAAGTATTCCCGCAGAAGAGGCCGGCTTGGAGCTGCTGGTCGGCCGTCAACCCGCTTAAGTCTACCGGTGTTGTGGAATCCCTTGCGAAAGGTACAGCTCCCGCCACAAGACCACTGTCATACCGCCACGAAAATCCTACCCAAGGCCCTCGCTTCTTCTTCCATTGGTACTGCACGTGTGTCGTTTGCTGGAATGCCTGGTCGTGGTCAATGCGGAAGACTTGGGTGCTGATTGGGGAATTGAAGATGAGGCCGCCAACCTCCGGCGGGTAGAAGCGATCGCGCGAGGTTCCCAGGACCGTAACCGCCGTGAACCCGTGGAAATTCGGCACGCTGACCCGCGCAGCGAGGCCGTCAATCTTTGACTTTGTCCACTGGACGGGAAAGGTGAGCGGCGTGCTAAAGAGTACGCCGAAATCGTAGTCGGGCTTGGTGTACTTCCAATAATAGTCGAGCTGTACAACAAGGTACTTCCCGAGGGCTTGCTGGAAGCCCGCATTGAACAGGTTGCGTCGGCCCGGCTTCGGTGGCTGGGCGCCGAACGCACCGATCTGGGTAGCGCCCAAGCCGCCAACCCCGGTCGAGCTGGAAAGGATCAAGTTTTCGTTATACGGCGTCACCAGGGCGCGCGCGTAGCCCAGGCGTATCACGGTGTTCGTCTTTTTGATGTTGTACGCCACACCCAGGCGGGGTTCTGCCGTGGAGGCCGTGCTGACTCCGCGGTAAAGGTCGCCACGGATGCCAAGGTTGAAGCTCCAGCTCCGGACCGTGATGGTGTCCTGTACGTACAACGCCACTTCCTTGATGTCTGTGTGTCCAACGAACCTAAGCAAAGTCCCGTTGCGCGTGAGATCGAATGGCACCAAACCCGGCAAGAAACCGTTGTCCGTGGTGTTCGGGAAAAACCCTGCCCCGGCGCACGCGGCAGGATCTGTCAGGTCCGGCCGGTTAGTGACCGGCATCATCAAGCCGGAGTCGGAGAAGCAAACTGGATTGAATGATGGGTCGGTGATGCCGAGCCTGAAATTCTCGTTTAGGAACCAGTGGAACAGCGCGGCGCCTGCCTTGATGTTGTGCGCGCCCTTCACGTAGCTGAAATCCGCCCGCCCGCCGGCATTCGTCAGGCGTCGCGTCTGCGCGAGCGTAGCAGGCAGGTCCGAAAACAGATTCGCGCTCGGGAAATAGTGATAGCGATCCTGCCGGACGAAGGCGTTGACGGTCAGGAGCATCGTTGCGCCGAACAGATGCGTCCAGGCCGGCGCGACGTTGAACGTTTGTATCAGAGCCCGTTGGCCCTGTCCCGTGGCAGCCTGATCGAACGAGTTTGGCGTTTGGAACTGGGAGCGGGCATAGTTGAAGTTCAAGTGGAAGGAGTTTTTCGTGCTGGGTTGGAAATCTACTCGGTCAAAGAGGTTCTGCGAATTGCCCTTCGAATGGAGCACAGTGAACTCTGGCGGGTCGAGGAAACGTTGCGTCCGAAGGCCGTCTGCCGAAATAAAGTTGCCGAAGCGCTGACTGCCGAGGGCCAGGTTGAAAACGCCAGCGGCGGTTCCGAAGGCGCCATAGGAAGACGCCACGCTTCCAGTCGGCTTCAGCCCCAGACCCGACCGCGTGACCACGTTGATGATGAGCGTCGTCTTGTCACCGTACTCCGCGGGCGGAATGCCGTTGATCACCTCGAGCGACTCAATGGATGCGAGAGGAATCTGGTTCGAGAAAATCTTGCTCTGCTGGTCAGTAATGGGCTGCCCGTCAACCAGAAACGAGTTTTCTTGATGTTCCCCCAGCCCATGAAACACCCCGTTCGAATCGGCCGCCACGCCGGGTGTCGAGAGCGTGATCAGCGAACTGACCGAAGATGAGGCGCTCTCGAGCGGCAGTTTATTGAAGAGGTTGCGGTCCACGTCTGTATGCGCCGTGGGCGTGTTCTCCAACAAATCCGCCGCGCCGGCTTCGACCGTCACCCTCTCGGCCACGCCTTTGGCCAGAAGGGTGAGTTTCAGCTCGACAGGGACAGAGGAACGGACGTCCACGTCCTGTACGGCGCTCTGGAAGCCGTCCCTGCTGACAACCAGGTGATAAGGATTCGGGGGAACATTCAGGAAGCGAAATTCGCCGGTCCCATCACTCTTCGTCGCCTGCCGGTACCCGCTAACGGGGTTATGAATCTCCACGACGGCATCGGGCACCACACCACCCGTTTGGTCGAGGACGACGCCGTGGATGGTGCCTGCCGAGCCGCTGGATTGCGCAAACGCGGCCGGACTGAAAAAGAGACTGAAGCAGAAAAGCAATGCGATTTGAAAACGGTTGCTGCGATGCATGAATTTACCCTCCTCAAGAGATCTAGGTAAAAGGTGTGGGCCAACAGGGATCCTGCGGCTCGTTGGGCCGCAAGGAAGCAGGACTCACACTTCGGAGATAGATCTATGCAGGAGGGGCGCGGGGAACGTTGGAGCTAAAGACCGGGTCAAGGTCCCGGCAAAACTCTTCCGCAGGTGAGCGCCAGGCGACAAGCGCCGGTGCCGGAGTTCCCACGGTCACGGCCGATTGCAAGAGGGGAAGATGACCGATGTGGCAGACCTGGCAAACCTGTTCCGACCGGCCACTGTGACGGTGCCAGAGACTCGCCCCGGCGGAAGTGAGCAGGAGCGTCGCTACCGCTACCAGCGAGAGGAGCGCAGAGACTCTGAGGGTTCGCTTTGACATCGTAGTGCTCAGCCAGAGTATGCGGCCAGCGCCCATCATGTCAAGCGGAGCGGTTGCCCCCGGTGTCGAACCATGGCCGGGGCTGGGGAGCGTCGAACTCCCAGCATCTTGTCTCACTTTGTGGTGCTCTCTACCAATCGAAGTTTGATCACAATTTCACGGCGCTTGTCAGAACTTGAGATAAGCAACTTCTCGGAGACAGCGTTCTTCTGCTCCGCTTGGACCTCGTAATCGACGCTGGGATCCAGCCAGGTGAAAGTAAATTGGCCATCACGGTCGGTGGGCCTCATCTTCACCGTCCGTGCGCGGAGGTCTTTCAAACGGACCAAGGCAGAGCCGATGGGGTTTCCCTTCTTGTCCACTACTGTTCCCTTTATCGTGCGCCACTTCGCCTGGTTCTTCTGGCCCTGTGCCATGGCAAGCGCCCCGGTCAGAACCACAACCGCTAAGGGCACGAGGATCAACCGCTTTTTCAATGCTAAGCGCTCGCCTTTGAGGTTGCGGGAAGTAAACGCGCCGAGTTCAGGATGAACACAAGCTCCGAACTAACATGAATGAACGCGGCGAGCAACGGATTCAGCAAGCCGAAGGCGGCCAGCCCCACACCTACGCCATCGACCAGCAGCGTCCCGGCGAAATTCGTCATGATGATCCGGTGGCACCAGCGCGCGATGCGCAGCGTCTCGACCAACTTGAGCAGGTCGTTTCCAAGCAGCACAACGCTTGCGCTTTCCCGCGCCACGTCCGTTCCTGAGCCCATTGCCACTCCTACACTCGCCTGCATTAGTGCCGGGGCGTCGTTAATGCCGTCTCCGACCATGGCGACCTTCCTACCCTCGGCTAGAATTCTCTTGATCCGCTCCAACTTCTGCTCCGGGAGCAACTCCGCCTCGACCTCATCGACTCCGAGCTGCTTGGCCACCGCAGCCGCAATGGTCGTTGCATCGCCCGTTAGAAGCACGGTGCGGATGCCCATTTTCTGCAGCGCAGCCACCGCCTCTACAGCTTCGGGGCGCAGAGTGTCCGCAATCTGGAGAGCCCCCAAGAAACGCCGGCCGCGTGCCACCAGAACTTCCGACGAGCCGTTGATGTTGTCCTTGAACCCACTCACCACAATGTGGCGTTCAGCAAGGAAACCTGTATTTCCCACGACGACTTCTTCTCCGTTGACCACTGCCAGGATGCCCTTGCCCGGGGTGTACTGGAAGCGCTCTGGCTCGATAACCGGGAGAGAAAGCGCAGATGCCTTCTTCAGGATGGCTTTTCCAAGCGGATGCTCTGACGGTCGCTCGGCCGCGGCGGCAGCTTCCAACACCTCCTCGACCCTCACTCCGCCAGCGGGGGATACGCCGACGACAACAGGGTCACCGAAGGTCAGAGTCCCGGTCTTATCCAGAACGACGGTATCCACTGAGCCGAGAGTTTCCAAGTAGAGGCCGCCTTTGACAATCGCGCCCTCACGCGCAGCCCGACCGATGGCACCCAGGATCGCAAGCGGGGTACCCGCGGCGATGCCGCACGCCCCCGCAACGATGACGACAGAGATCGTGGAACGCATGTTTCGCGTAACGAGAAAGGTCAATACGGCGCAGCCGATCGCGAGGTAGACGAGATATCCGGCGAGGCGGTCGGCTGTCTTTTGAATCGGAGCGCGGGACTTCTCCGCTTCTTCGACCGCCTGAATGATCTTACCGAAAGCAGTGTCTCGACCGATGCCAACCGCCTGAACCTCGAGCACGCCCGACTGGTTGATCGTCCCGGCATAGACTGAGGACCCGAGTAACTTCTCCACCGGCAAAGACTCGCCGGTGATAGTGGACTGGTCAACAAAGGAGTTGCCTCGGATCACGGTTCCATCCACCGGCAGCCGGGCACCGGGCCTCACGATGACGACATCGCCCACGCGCATCTCGGAAGCGCTCATTTCTTGTGTGCCGCCTCCACGGCGAACGACAACCTCTTGTGGGAGAAGGTCCAACAGGTCCTTGATTGCGCGCCTGCCCCTGCTCATGGTCAAGCCTTCGAGCACCTCAGCAATCAACACGAAAAGCGCGATGATTAGTGCTGTAAAGAACTCTCCAATTCCCAACGCTGAGAGCAGCGCGATGGTCATGGAAAGCTCCATGGTCATCCGGCGCTGAAAGATGTTCTCTACGGCCTCTTTGAAGATGGGATAGCCCCCAATGAGGGTTGCGAGCAGACCTATGATGCTCAGCCTGGGAAAGGGTTCCCAGACCCGGAACCACACGGCAGCCGCGGCCAATGCTACAAAGGCGATCCGTATTAGGTCGGCCCGTTCGATTCCGCTGGGCGGTGCTTCCTGGCGGTCACTCGCTGCAGATGGGGACGCATGCGCCACGGTCCAGGCCCGAGTGTCCCCAGCCGTATTGGCGGTCGGACGCGCTTGAGCTTGGTCGTCCAATCTTGGAACGTCCGGAATTCCCATGGCGCTCTTCCCCCAAAGACTCCGCGCAGCATTACTTGAGATAAGATCGAACCACGTCGATCAGCTCCTGCGCGCCTTCTGCCTGCTCAGAACTGCCCTGGTGTTTTGCATCAAGAATGTGAAAGCGGATATGCCCTTCGAGCACCTCCGCCATGAGGCTGTTCATGGCTCCTCGGGCAGCGGCAATGAGCTGCAACACATCCGCACACTCTTGTTCCGCCTCGAGAGCACGCTCAATTGCTTCGATTTGGCCGCGGATGCGGCGCACTCTGTGAATGAGCTTTGTTTTCTCACGAATTGTATGCGCCACTGGGTTTGCCCTCTCCAGCCCCGAATCTTTATACAATACCCCTATACAGTATATTAGGTTTCGAACCAAGCGAACCTTTTTTCTCATCGAGAAGTAGCCGAAGCAACCCTTCCCTTGATAGGCTCGGTCTTATCCAGGGTACCCTCATGTTGCGGCTCTCAACCCGCGTCCTGGCAGTAGCGATTCTGGTGTTCCTGATCGCCGCGCAGGTGCACGTGTGGGTGGAAGGCGGCAATCTGCGCGCCTGCGGCCACGTCTGCCAGGTATGCGTTTCGGGTGGCTGGGCGATTGTCTCCGCCGCTCCGGGCCTTGAAGTGGCCCTGAGGACCCTGCGTCTGGAAGCCGAGCCGCCGCATGCGATCGCGAAGTATCACCGGACCGAAGCCAGCGCTCCCCGCGCCCCGCCCTTAACGTAAACTGTCCCCGTCATTCTTCGGTCTTCGGCACACGCAAAATCTTTTGCAGGAGATTCGCGATGAAAAAAGCCCCCGTTCTTGCTGGCATTCTGTTTCTGCTGCCGGGTGTGTTGGGCGCGCAACAGGCAGCGCCCGCAGATACAAACGCGGAGCGCTTGAAAACGCTGGAAGAGCGTGTCCGCGCACTGGAGGCAGAGCTCCAAGCTCTGAAAGCAACCTGCTGCGCTGCGGCCGCGCCTGCGCCTGGCGCTGCGGCACCCCCCGCCGCACCGGCCCCGCAAGTGGCCCAAGTGCCCGTCAGCGTGCCGGGGGTAGCGGCCGCCCAGTTGCCGGTGTACGGCGGGGCATCGAGTGCTGCGAAAGCGCTCAACCCCGACATCAGCGTCATCGGCGACTTCCTGGGTGTCGTGGGGCACAACAGCATCCGCCCGGTGCCCGCGCTCGAGCTGCACGAGAGCGAAGTAGGCCTCCAGGCGATCATTGATCCCTACGCCCGCGGCGACTTCTTCATTTCCTTTGGCGAATCCGGCGTGAACGTTGAAGAGGGCTACCTGACCTTTACTTCATTGCCGGGGGGCTTCGTGGCCAAAGTGGGCAAGATGCGCGCCGCCTTCGGCAAGGTCAATACGATCCACAACCATGCTCTGGAGTGGACCGACCGGCCCCTGGTCACCGAAAACCTGCTGGGTGGCGAGGACGGCATCAACGACGCCGGGTTCTCAGTCACCCGCATCCTGCCCGCGCCCGCGGGGATCTTCTTCGAGGCCACCGGGCAGGTTTATCGCGGGGATTCCGCCGACGTATTCCGGTCGAGCCAGCGGAAGGACGTCAGCTACGTCGCGCACCTGCGCGGCTACAAAGACCTGAGCGAATCAACCAACGTGGACCTCGGGTTTTCCTACGCCCGCGGCCACAACGACGTAGGCTCGGCTTTCCACACGCAACTCTACGGCGTTGACGCGACGCTGCGCTGGAAGCCGCTCCGCCGCTCCATCTACCATTCTTTTCTGGCGCGCACCGAGCTGGTCTGGAGCAATCGCGACCAGCTGACGCTGGCTCTGCTGTCGGAGACCGAGCGCGCCTTCGGCTTCTTCACCTCCGGCGAGTACCGCCTCAGCCGGCGCTGGACCGTTGGCGGGCGGTATGACCGCACCGGCCGCGCTCGCCAGGCCAACTTAATCGACAGCGGTTTCTCCGCGCTGCTCACCTACTGGCCGAGCGAGTTCAGCCAGATTCGCGGGCAGTACCGCTTCGCGCGCTACGCCGAAGGGCCCGGCTGCCCAAGGCTGACGTCAGAGCGCTTCTGCGACGCGAATGAGTTGCGCTTCCAATTTCTGTTTGTGCTCGGGGCGCACGGCGCCCATCCGTTCTAGGAGCTGCCATGTCAGGAAAATCGCATCGGATCCGAATCCTTGCTCTTTTCGCCGGGGTGGCGCTGCTGCTCGCCGGGATATTGCCGACGCCGGCCCGCGCCGCCTCAAAGCTCAACGTCGTTACCGCCACCACCGACCTGGCCGCCCTGGCGCAGGAGGTTGGCGGCGACCGCATCGACGCGGAGTCCATCGCCCGCGGATATCAGGACCCACACTTTGTCGAAGCCAAACCCAGCTTTCTGCTCAAGCTGCGCCGGGCGGACCTGCTCGTGGTGATCGGGCTGCAACTGGAGATCGGCTGGCTGCCACCGCTGATCACCCAGTCCGGCAATCCGAAGATTCAGGTTTCCGCGCCGGGGTATCTGGATGCTTCGCAGTTCGCCGAGATTCTGGAGATTCCCACCACGCAGGTCACCCGGGCGATGGGCGACGTCCATCCGCTCGGCAACCCGCACTACTGGCTCGACCCGCAGAACGGCCTGCGAATTGCCCGCGGCATCCAGCAGAAGCTTGCCGAATTGCGGCCCGGTGATGCGGCCTTTTTTGAGCAGCGCTTCCAGGCGTTCAGCCAGCGACTCCAGCAGGCCGAGCAGCGGTGGGACGAGCAGATGAAAGCGCTGCGCGGGCGCAAAGTGGTCACCTACCACCGCTCGTGGCCGAACTTCGCCAAGCGCTTCGGACTCGACGTGGTGGGCTACGTCGAGCCGCGCCCCGGCATCCCGCCCAGCCCCGGCCACACCGTCGAGCTGATCCAGATGATGAGACGCGAAAAGGTTAAGGTGATCTTGGTGGAGCCGTACTTCGACCTGAAAACGCCGAATGCGGTGGCGCGCGAAACCGGCGCCAAAGTGGTGGTCTTGATGCCTTCGGTGGGCGGCGAAAAGGAAATTACCGACTATTTCAAATTGTTCGATTACGATATATCGCTGCTCACCAAGGCGTTCCAGGCCGTGCAGTAGGACGCCGCGGAGTCCCTGCAGGAGGATAAATGGAGGTTCTCCCGTTTTTGCTGGCGCCGTTCGTGGCCAGCCTGATTCTCACGGGCATCCACGCCTACCTTGGCGTGCACGTGGTCGAACGCGGCGTTATCTTCGTGGACCTGGCGCTGGCCCAGATCGCCGCGCTTGGCGCCACCATCGCCATCCTGGCGGGCATGGATCCCCACGGCCGGGGCGCCTACTGGATCAGCCTGGGCTTCACTTTCCTCGGAGCGGCGATCTTCTCGGTGGCCCGCACGCGCCGCGGCCACATCCCTCAGGAGGCCTTCATCGGCATCGCCTATGCCGTGGCCTCGGCCGCCGCCATTCTGGCGATGAGCAAAGCCACCGGCGAGACCGAACACCTGAAGGACATGCTGGTCGGCAACATCATCGCCGTCTCGTGGTCTGAGACCGGGCGAACGGCGCTGCTCTATGGCGCCATCGGCCTGTTCCACTACATCTTCCGCAAGAATTTCCTGCTCATCTCCATGGACCCCAAGGCCGCCGAGGCCAAGGGCATGTCCATCCGCTTCTGGGATTTTCTCTTCTACGCCTCGTTCGGATTCGTGGTCACCTCGTCGGTGGCCATCGCCGGCGTGTTGCTGGTGTTCTGCTACCTGATCGTGCCGTCGGTGGGTGCGATGCTGTTTGCCGACCGCATCGGGCGGCGGCTGGCGATTGGCTGGACGATGGGCACGCTGGTCTCCGCGCTGGGCGTTTACCTCTCGGTCGTGCTCGACCTGCCCACCGGCGCGACCATCGTCTGCACGTTCGGCACCGTGCTGGTGCTGATGTTCTTCTTTCACCTGATGGTCCATCAGGGCAGCAGGGCCCGTGCGCTCGAGGGCGCCCGCGCCGCCGCTCTGGATGACCCCGTCGAGCGGCAGCGCTAAAACTCCACCCATGCGCGAATCCGAACACTCCGGCAGCGCGTCCCGGCTGACCGAACGTCAGGTGATTGAGGAGTTGGGCCTGGACCGGTTGGAGCTTTATTTGATCGCGTCGGCGGAAAAGCTGGGGCGGCACGACCCGGTTTCGCACGTGCTGCTTTTTTCCGACGAAGAGGTGGAGGCCCTGGCCGCCCGGCTGGGCCTCGTGCGCCGCAGGAGAAAAGAACCCGGTGCAGCCAGCCTGGAGCAAATCCCCGAACCCACCGGCGAATAATGGCAGTCAGGCCGACTGCTTGAGCGCGCGTTCGACCAGCGTCAGGCAGCGCTCGGCCCGCTCGCGCAGCGAGCGTTCCATCTCGCCTTGGCCCTGGCGCAACGAGTGCAATTCATCGGCGATGGCCAGCGCTGCCAGCACCGCCACGCGCAGCGAGTCCACTGTCTTTGTGGCTTCGGCCACCTCGCGCATCTTGGCGTCCACGTAGCGGGCCATCTCGGCCACGTAGGCTTCGTCGAGCTCACCGCCGATGTTATAGATCTGGTCGTAGATCTCGACTTTCAGGCGTTTCGCCATGCTCGCGTCTCCCGGATGGGTCGCGCCCATTCTGCGACCAGGGGTTGCGCGACACAAGCGAGATTCTGGGTTCGCGGCCAACGGTCCTCCGCTGCGGTGGGTGCCCCTAAAAGGCGGGCGAGTCTGTAGCGTTACGCTGTGCGGAGGGTAGCACCGAGGCGCGACTCGAGTGCAGCGACAATGCGGCCGCTCGATTCAGCGAGCTGCACTTCGGTCAGCGTGGCCTGATGGCTCTCGAAGGTGACCCGCACCAGCAAGGAGTATTTTCCCGCGGGGATGTGCCCGCCGCGGAACAGGTCCACGGCTTCTACGCGAGCAACTTCGGCGATCCCGATCGAGCGGATAACCTCAGCCACCTGCGCAAACGTCGTGCCGTCGGCCAGGATCAGCGAGAAATCGCGCTCCACCGCCGGGAAGCGAGAGAGCGGCTGATAGCGCAGCCGTGCCCGGGCGGCGCGGTAGCCGGCGTAGAGCGGGTCGAGCGCGAGCTCGGCCAGAAACACATCCTGCCGCAGCTTGAAGCGCGCCGCCACCCGACGCGCAAGCTGACCGGCGACGCCGATGATTGCTCCATTTGTCCCTGCGGCGGGCGCGACAAGCGCCACCGAGGCCGCATGTGCCTGGTGCAGCCAGCCCGGCCCGCCTGACGACCAGCGCAGCCCCCCGACGAGCTCTGCGAGCCGGTCGAGATCGCCCTTCATATTGGCGAAAGAATATTCGCGCTCGGTTTCCTGCACGCCCTGTTCGCGGGCCAGGCCTGTGGCGCCCAGCGTGAGAGTGCGCGATTCTACGGGCTCGCGGCCGCGCCACTGGTAGTGTCTGGCGATTTCAAACAGCCGCACATTGCGCTGGCCGTGGTTGAGGTTCCATTCGAGCGCCACCGCCATCGTGACCGCTCCGGAGGAGCGCAGCAGCGAGGCATCTTCGGCCATCGGGTTGGCCAGTCGGGCCGGCACGATGCCATCGCCGCGGAACAGCGCGTCTTTTTCCGGATCCACGTGCGGGATGGTGACGATTTCGCGGTAGCCCAGGCCGACCAGGCGTTCGCGCAAGCGATCCTCGGCTTCGGCGTAAGGCAGCCGCGCTGCGGGTTGTTTGGCCGGGGGAAGCCGCGCCGGGAACTTGTCGAAACCATAGTGCCGGGCGACCTCTTCGACCAGGTCAATCTCCCGCGCCACGTCCGGCCGCCAGGACGGCCGGCAACACTCCCAGGCCGCCATCAGCGAGCCGCTGCTGCCTCGGGTGGAGTCCACGCGCACCGGCTCGAACCCCAGGGCGCCGAGGATCGCCTCGATCTCCCGGTCGGGCACGTCTGCGCCCATCACGCGCAGCAATTCAGCGCGCCTGAGCTCGAGCTTCCCGGCCGGGGGCCGTCGCGGATAGACGTCCACCACGCCGGCGAGGATTTCACCGCCGGCAAGCTGCCCGATGAGCTCAGCGCAGCGGCGCGAGGCCAACTCCGCCATCTCCGGGTCGGCGCCGCGCTCAAAGCGCGTCGAAGCTTCGCTGCGCAGGCCAAGCGCCTTCGAGGTGCGGCGGATGGAGATGGGATCAAACCACGCCGATTCCAGCAGCACGTTTTTGCTGGAGAAGCTGATCTCGGTCTCGGCGCCACCCATTACGCCGCCGATGGCCACCCCGCGAGCGGCGTCGGCGATCATGCACACGCCGGCCGCAAGCGTGCGCTCAATGCCATCGAGTGTGCGCAGCTTTTCGTTGGGATGCGCCCGCCGAACGACAATCCGGCGTTCAGCAAGCTTGTCGAAATCGAAGGCGTGCGTGGGATGGCCCAGCTCGAACATGGCGTAGTTGGTGGCGTCCACCACGTTGTTGATCGAAGCCTGACCGAGCGCCTCCAGGCGCTGCCGGAGCCAATCGGGCGACGGCCCTACCTTTACGCCGCGAATCACCCGCGCTGTGTATCGCCCGCAGAGCTCGGGAGACTCGATCTCGACACGCGTCGCCCCGGCAACGCTTTCCGCGGATTCCTTCAGCTTCGGCGCCACGCGCTTCAGCCGCAGGCGATAGAGCGCAGCCACCTCGCGAGCGATGCCGTAGTGGCCCAGGCAGTCGGGGCGATTGATGGTGAGGTCGGCGTCGAGCACCGGCCCGGCGGGCGACTCTTCGCCGCCGCCGACGTCAATCCCGGCGAGCGATAGGCGCGAGCGCACTTCCGCAGGTGGCGCGGTGACGTCCACGAACTCCTTCAGCCAGTTGTAAAGTATCTTCATCGTTTCATGCGGCCCCGGGCGTCAGTTTCTTCTGACACCGGCGCGCGGCTTACGGAAACTGGCGCAGGAAGCGCACGTCGTTCTGGAAGAAGACCTGGATATCGTTCAGGGCGTACTTGAGCATGGCCAACCGGTCCACACCCAGGCCGAAGGCGAAGCCGGAAAGCTTCTTGGCGTCGTACTTCACGAAGCCGTAGACGGCCGGGTCCACCATGCCGGCGCCGAACAATTCGATCCAGCCGGAAAACTTGCAGACACGGCAGCCGCTGCCCCCGCAAACGATGCAGGTGGCGTCGAACTCTGCCGAAGGCTCGGTGAATGGGAAGTAGCTCGGCCGCAGGCGCGTCTTCACCTTGGGCCCGAAGAACTGGCTGACGAAATACTCGATGGTGCCCTTGAAGTCGCAAAAGGTGATGTCGGTATCGACCGCCAACCCTTCGACCTGGTGGAACATGAACGAGTGGGTCGAATCGGGGTTGTCGCGGCGATAGACCTTCCCCGGCACAATGATGCGCACCGGCGGCTGCTGTTTTTCCATGGTGCGCACCTGCATCGGCGAGGTGTGGGTGCGCAACAAGTGCGCAGGCGCGCCCGGCGGCGCCTGGAGGTAGAAGGTGTCCATGGTGTCGCGGGCCGGGTGGTGCTCGGGGATGTTGAGCGCCTCGAAGTTGTAGTAGGGCGTCTCGATCTCCGGGCCTTCGACGACGGTGTAGCCGAGCGAGAGAAAGATGCGCTCGATCTCCTCGAATGTCTGCCGAATCAGATGGCGCGAGCCGATGGGCCGCTCGACGCCCGGCAGCGAGAGGTCGAGGCGCTCACGCGCGCTCGCCGCCTGTTCGGCGGAGGCTTCCGCCGCGGCGCGGCGCTCTTCGACCACAGCCTCAACGTACGCGCGCAGCTCGTTGAGCGCTTGCCCGACGGCGCGCTTGAGCTCCGGAGGGGCGGGCTTCAGCCAGTTGTCGGTGATCTGCGTTAGCACACCCGACTTGCGCCCTAGCCAGGCGTCGCGGAACGCTTTCCAGCTCATTTCGTCGCGCGCCGCGTCTGCGTCGCGGACGAATTCCGCTCGCAGGTCGGCGAAGAGCGGAACCACCTGCGCTGGCTGGGCGACGCCAAGCTGCGCGAGGGTTTGCGTGACGTTATTCGTTTTCGTGGTCATCGCGCGTGTTTGCTCGTAGAGGGGCGCAGCCGGCAGTTGCGAGCGCCCCTACAGGCCCCGTGAACGCCGCAGATTACACCATTTGCTGTCATTCTGAGCGGAGCGAAGAATCCCTCTTAAGAGAGATCCTTCACTTCATTCAGGATGACAAAATGGTCGGCCCCAGCCAACGCCAGCCGCTAGGCCTTTGCGCCGAGCGCGTGCTTGGCCGTCTGCGCGAGTTGTGCAAACGCCGCGGCATCCTTCACGGCGAGGTCGGCCAGAATTTTGCGGTCGATTTCGACGCCGCTTGCCTTCAGACCGTGCATGAACTGGCTGTAGGAAAGGCCGCTCAAACGCGCCCCGGCGCCGATGCGCTGAATCCACAACTGGCGGAACTGCCGCTTGCGGTTGCGGCGGTCGCGATAGGCGAACCGTTCGGCGCGCCCCACGGCTTCCTGGGCGGACTGGAAGAGTTTGCTCTTGGTGAGGAAAAACCCTTTCGTGCGCCTGAGGTATTTTTTCCTGCGCGCGCGGCGTTTGGTGCCGCGCTTGACTCTGGCCATGGCCTTTTCTCCTGTGAGGGAGAGCTGCGAGCGGGCGGCGCGCCCTCCCGCAACTCGAGAGGCGAACCAGCCGGCCGGCAGGTCTCCACGGCGTGTTGAGAATGTCCGCCGAAGCGGATTGCGATCCGCTGGTGGCGGACCGGCCGGTCGGCAGGCCCGCCGTGGCGGGTTGCGCGCTGCCTGACGCGGCAAGAAAATCCAGCAAACAGCTACAACGGTGTCACGCTGAGGGCGTCCCGCCTTTGATGGGAAGCACGAAGCATCCCTACAGAGGGATTCTTCGCCCCGACCGAGTCGGGGCTCAGCGTGACGAGCACAAACTACGCGTACGGCAACATCTGGCGGACGTTGGCGACGTCTGCGGGATGGACCCGGGTAAGCTTCTTCAACCGGCGCATGCGGTTGGCCGGCTTGGTGCCGAGCAGGTGCCGTTTTCCCGAATGCATCCGCAGGATTTTCCCTGTCGCGGTCACCTTGAAGCGCTTGGCTGCGCCGCGATGCGTCTTAAGTTTTAGCTTCTTCGCCACGATTCCCCGCTTTCCGCTCGATGCGTCGGCCGAGGACTAGCCCGGCGAGCCTGCCGGCGCCGTGCGACTCACGCCCTTCTTGGGCGCCAGCAGCGCCATCAGGATGTTCGCTTCCATGCGCGGCCCGAGCTCCACCTGAGCGTGCTCGGCGATCTCTTTCAACAGCCGTTCCATCTTGGCGCGGCCCACTTCCTGGTGAGCCATCTCGCGGCCGCGGTGAAAGATCATCGCCTTGACCTTGTGGCCTTCGCCCAGAAACCGGATGATCTGGTTCTTGCGCACCTGATAGTCGTGCTCGGCGGTTGCCGGGCGGAACTTCACTTCCTTGAGCTGCGAAGTCTTATGGTGTCTGCGTTGCTCGTGCTTCTTTTTGTTTTCCTGGTAGAGGTATTTCCCGTAATCGGTGATCTTGCAGACCGGCGGGTCGGCGGTAGGCGAAATCTCCACCAGATCCAGGCCCCGCTCGCGGGCGACCTTGAGCGCCTCGAACGGCTGCATCACGCCGAGCTGACCGCCCTCCTCGTCAATCACCCGGACTTCCCGCGCCCGGATGCGCTCGTTCACCCGGATGCGGTCGTTCGGCCGGAAGCTACGTTCGGCGATAAATCCACCTCCACAAATTCCCACGGCTCCCCCGGCAGGTTCCGCCGGGGAAGGTCTACCGGCCCACGGTGCGGCCCGGAATCAGGGACGGGTCAGGGAGTATAACATGGCTCGCCGCCCCCAACACCAAGCACGTTCTCCGATCTGTCAATGCCACCCGAGGGCTGATTTGCAGCTCTAGTGGCTCGCCCGGCTTTCAACTTCCTTGCGCAAAGCGGCAAGGAACTCGGCGAGCGGCTGCGGGCCCAGGTCGCCCCTGCTGCGGTGGCGCACCGCAACCGTGCCGGCCTCGGCTTCCTTGCCGCCGATCACCAGCATGTAGGGCACCTTCTGAAGCTGCGCGTCGCGGATCTTGGCCTGGAGTTTCTCGTTGCGGTCATCGAGGTGCGCGCGAAAGCCCGCATCAGCAAGCGCGGCGCTGACTTTCCTGGCGTAGTCAATGGACTTCTCGCTCACCGGCAGCACCTCCGCCTGCACCGGCGCCAGCCATGCGGGGAACGCGCCGGCGTAGTGCTCGATAAGGATGCCGAAGAAGCGTTCGACCGAGCCCCACAGCGCGCGGTGCACCATCAACGGCTGGTGCCGGCTGCCGTCCTCGCCGACGTACTCGAGGCCGAAGCGCGGCGGCAAGTTGAAATCAAACTGCACGGTGGTGAGCTGCCACGGCCGGCCGATAGCGTCAATCAGCTTGACGTCAATCTTGGGGCCGTAGAAGACCGCTTCGCCTTCCATGCGCTTGAACGGGATCTTCATCCGTTCGAGCGTGCTGACCAGCGCGCCCTCGGCCCGCTGCCACTCCTCGACCGAGCCGGCATAGTGCTCGGGGTGGGCAGGGTCGCGGGCGGAGAGCTCGACCTCGTATTTTTCGAAGCCGAAGGTGCGCAGCACGGCAAAGGCGAAATCCATGCAGGCGGCGATTTCACTCTCGATCTGGTCGGGGATGCAGAAGATGTGCGCATCGTCCTGGGTGAAACCGCGGACGCGCAGCAGGCCGTGAAGCACACCCGAGCGCTCGTAGCGATAGACGGTGCCGAGCTCGCCCAGGCGCATGGGGAGGTCGCGGTAGCTGCGCAGGCGGCTTTTGTAGATCAAGATGTGCCCCGGGCAATTCATGGGCTTGAGCTGGTAGTCGGCCTTTTCGACTTCAATCGCGCCGAACATGTTCTCGCGGTAAAAGCTGGTGTGGCCGCTGGTCTTCCACAGGTCGAGACGCATGACGTGTGGGGTGAAGACCAACTGGTAGTCGCGGCGCAGCAACTCATCCCGCAGCCAGTCTTCCATCAGCTTGCGCACCAGCCCGCCTTTCGGATGCCAGAAGATCAACCCCGGTCCGGCCTCCTCCTGGATGCTGAACAGGTCCAGCTCGGTTCCCAATCGCCGGTGGTCCCGGCGTTTGGCTTCTTCGAGCTTGTGCAGGTAGTCGTCGAGCTCCGCCTGGGTATAGAAGCAGGCGCCGTAGATGCGCTGCAACTGCGGGTTGCCTTCCTGGCCCTTCCAGTAGGCGCCGGAAACGTTCATCAGCTTGAATGCGCGGATGCGCCCGGTGGAAGGAATGTGCGGGCCGCGGCAGAAATCGATGAATTTTCCGGTGGTGTAGAACGACACCATCGGCTCGGTGGCCTTTTCCTCCACCAATTCGCACTTGAAGCCCTGGTCCCACTTGCGGTAGAGCTCGAGCGCCTCGGCCTTGGGCAGCAGCTTGCGCTCGTTGGGGAGGTCGCGGGCGGCGAGCTCGCGCATCTTGGCCTCGATGCGCTCGAGGTCCTCCGGGGTGAACGGCTCCTGCCGCAGGAACTCGTAGAAGAAGCCGTACTCGATCGGCGGGCCGATGCCCAGCTTCACGTTGGGGAAAAGCTCAAGCACCGCTGCCGCAAGTAAGTGCGCGGCCGAGTGGCGAAAGACTTCGAGCGCCTGCGGGTCCTGCGGCGTCAGGATCGCCAGGCGAGAGTCGCGCTCAAGCGGCCGGCCCAGGTCCACCAACTCGCCCCCGGACGCGCCTTCCCCGTCGGCCGACACCCGCGCCACCAGCGCTTCGGTGGCGAGGTGGGGCGAGATTTTCCGAGCAATTTCCGCCGGAGTGGTGCCGCGGGGCACGTCGAGGACTTTGCCGTCAGGTAGCGTGATGCGGATGCTGCTCATGCCGGCCTTCTTGACGCAGGAAGAAACCATAACGCTAGCAGATGGGCCGAAGCACGGTCAAGGCGGGTTAGATCAGCTTGACGCCGACCAGGTCTTTGAAGTGAAGGTCGGATGTGATCAACTCCGCCTGGAACATCTGCGCCGTCGCGTAAATGATCGCGTCAGCCATGCTCAGGCGGCGATCCAAACTGGCGCGGGCAGCTAGCAGAGCGATGTGCGCATCGAGGGCGACACTTCGCGCCCGCAGAGCATACGAAAGGAAACGATCGGCTATCGTTTTTCCGCGGTCTCTGAACAGCTTCCTAAATACCTCATAAATGACAATGGTTGGAAGTAGGAGCAAGTCCTCACGCTCCAGAAAGGGCGCAAAAGCAGCTGCCTTGGGGCCCTCCCCGAAGTATTCCACCCAGCCGGTAGAATCCACCACCACAAGCTCAGAAGCGTTCGGTGTGGTCACGGTCATTGTCTTCCCAGCGGATGCCTTTTGCCATTCCGCGCAGCTCTTTGATGGAGCGCGGTGGCTCTACCCGGATCGATCCATCCAGTTCGTAGATGAACAGTTTTTGCCCGGGGCGAAGTTTTAGCTTCTCCCGGACTTCCTTGGGAATAACAATTTGGAATTTTGGGGAAACCTTGACTATTTGCATGGCGCGTTCCTACCCCCCCAGATTACTCACCCGGCAGACGTATGTCAACCTCTTGATCGATGTGGCGTCTGTAATACGCCTGACCATACAACGCCCAGATTTTTCAAATGGGCTGGGGCGCGATGAAAACAACACACCGCGACGCTTTTCCCCCGGTCGCATATAGAATCGGTCGACGCCGATGAGCCTGCTCGCCCGCCGCCTGCGCACCGTGGACTACTTCACGTTGGGCTTCGGCACCATGGTCGGAGTGGGCTGGCTGGTGATCATGGACGACTGGCTCGAGCGCGGCGGGCCGCTGGGAGCCATCCTGGGGTTCGCCATCGGCGGCGCGGCGTTGCTGCCGATCGGCTACGTCTATGGGCGTCTGGTGATGGCGCTGCCGGACGCAGGGAGCGAGATCGCGTACACGGGAAAGGTCTTTCGCCGGGGCGTGAGCTTTGGCACAGGCTGGATGATGACCCTCGCGTATCTGATTGTCTGCCCCTGGGAGGCGGTGGCCATCGGCAAGATGGCGGCTTACATTTTTCCTGCGCTCAACTCGGTGGAGCTCTATCGGGTGGCGGGAAAACCGGTATACCTGCCGCACCTCGCGATCGGCCTGGGCCTGACTGCCTGGATCACCTTTCTCAACTTTCGCGGCATCCGCTTGAGCGCCACCTTCCAGAACTGGACGACGTTCGGGATGCTAGCGCTGTTCGGCGTGTTCGCCTCACTGGGCCTGGCGCGAGGCGAGGCGAGCAACTTTGCGCCCCTGTTCAGCCATGGCGGCTTCGTTTCCGTGCTGCTCGTGCTGCAGATCGTGCCGTACTTCATGACCGGGTTTGAATCGGTGCCGAAGTGCGCCGAAGAAGCCAGCCCGAACTTCCGCACCCGAGGGTTTTTCCGCGCCATCGTAATGGCGATCGTGGTCGGCGTGTTGTTCTATACCTCGGTCATTGCGGTGGTGGCCTACGTCTCGCCCTGGCCGGCGCTCATGGGCGCGCGCTTCGCGACGGCGGTGGCGTTTGAGCGGGCGCTGGGCAGCCGTTCGGTCGTCAACCTCATCTTCGCTGCGGCGCTGCTTTCGCTGCTCAAAGTCTTCAATGGGAATTTCATCGCCGCCAGCCGTCTGTTGTTCGCGCTGGGACGCCGCGGGCTGGTCACAGTGCGGCTCGGCCAGGTGCACCCGGCCAACCAGACGCCGGCGCTGGCAGTGCTCTGCGTTGGACTGGTGACGTCGGCCGCGGCACTGCTGGGAGAATCCATTCTGGTGCCTATCACCGAGGTCGGCTCGCTGGCCTCGGCGGTGGGTTGGCTGGCGGCGAGCGCCGCGTATGCGCGCATCGAATCGAGCGGCCGGGAGCGCGCCATAGCCGCCTCGGGAATCCTGGTTGCATCCTTGCTGATCTTGATGAAGTTCCTGCCGATCGTGCCCGGCCACTTCACCGGGTACGAATATCTGGCGCTGGGCCTGTGGGTGCTGGCAGGCCTGCTGCTGCGTCGGCGGCAGAACTAGCCGAAGTGGATGACAAATTTCCGAAGGGCTAGCGCAAGGAAACCTTATCAGGGTAGCGAGGCTTGAGCGTCGACAAGACCTCACGGCTCTGTTTTGGCTGCAGCTCGATCTGCTGGCGGACCATTTCTGACGTCGCGTTGCGCATCTCCACCAGGTGGCGGCCCGGAGCGAGCGTCAGGTCGAGCGGCGTGGAACCCACAAAGAGACCGTCAATCCAGGTCTGCGCACGGTCCGGGGCTGAGCGGAGCGCGACCTTCGCGCCATCCGGTCCGGCGCGCTGCTGGAGTGTCCGGCAATTCGCTCCGGCAACGGACTCGCCGGTCCGAACGGGCATGTGCGTCGATGCCGACGCGGCGGCCGTGGCGGGTTGAGGCAACTCAGGCTTCACGACTTTTGCTCCGGCCGCGGCGCCTCCTGATCTTGACACCGAGCTGCCGTACTCGGCGACCGACTGCGCCTGGGCGCAGCTTAAGGCTACAAATCCACAAAAAGCCAGTAGAAGAGTGTGGCGGAACAGGTTCCTGAGCATTGAGGGCTTCCTTCCTGGGGGACAACTACCATTCTGCGGTTGCAGGATACTCTGTGTCAAGCGCAACTGCTCGTTGCGGTGCGCCATTACTTGCGGTAGCGGCCGATAAGCTGCTCGAAGCGCGGGTCGGAGCGCAGCGAAGAGAAATACGGACTGGCATCAATGGCGGCGAAATCGCGATTACCACCTGCAAGGGCCTTCACCAGCTCTGACAGAGCCTTTTCTTTATCGCCGCGGCCGGCGTAAGCCGAGGCCAGCACAAAACCTACAATTGGAGTACGAAGGGTTGCTTGGGGCTGCTTCAACAGGATTGCTACAGCTCGGTCATACTCTTTTTCGGCCAAATAAACCTGCGCCAGACCGAAATCGGCCGTACTGGAAGTTGGGCTCAGTTCCTTGGCCTGGTTAAATGCCGCCGTCGCATCGCCGTAGCGTCCTTGCAGGATGAGGGCTCGGCCCAGATGGTAGTAGGTGCTCATCGAGGATGGCTGCAAACGGATCGATTCGTGCGCCGCCCGCTCCGCCTCGAAAGGGTCAGGCGGCTGTTGGTAGGCCAGCGCCCAGGAAAGGTCGTCCCAAGCAACGGCATTCTCAGTCTCCAGGCTGACGGCCTTCCTAAATTCCCCCGCGGCCCGTGCATACTCGTACCGATTCCCATACACCAATCCGAGAGCCACGTGGGCATCGGCAAGTTGCGGGTCAATGGCAAGGGCCCGCTGAGCAAATTCCTCGGCGCGCCGAAGGCGAGATTCATTCGTGTCGAGATTACGGTAGTACTGAGCTTGCACCCAGGCCAAGCCAGAAAGCGCGAGAGGGTAATTCGGATCCGATTGCAGTGCTCGCTCGAAGTGCCGGCGCGCCGCTTCAAGTTTTTCGGGGCGGTCAAAATACTGGGTCAGTGGTCGGCCTCGCAAGTAGGCATCGTAAGCTTCGGGGTTCTGGGTGTAACGGTGCTCAACGGCCTTCTCTTCCTGAGGACTGAGCCTGAGATTGAGCGCTCCAGCAATCTTCAGCGCGGTCTGTTCCTGTACCGCGAAAACATCCTTCAAGTCTCCGACGAAATCATCCGCCCAGACCTGAAAGCCGGTCGAGGAATCAATCAGCTGGAGACTAATGCGCACTTGATTCCCAGCTTTCCGTACGCTCCCGACCAGAAGATATCGCACCTGGAGTTCCCGTCCGATGTCCTGCGGGTCTTTCTGGGTGCCTTTGAAGCGCGCTACGAAACTATGCGAAGCGACCTTCAGTTCTTGAATATGTGAGAGCTTGGTGCTGATTTCCTCTGTCATCCCGTCGCTGAAATAGTCGTCGGCTGGATCGCCGCTCAAATTCTGAAGCGGAAGAACCGCGATGGAGGGCTTCGCCGCCACTGCCGCCGCGCCGGGAACGGTGCGCGTCCGGTACCACCAGAGGCCAGCCATTCCAGTGGCGAACACCGCGACCACAAGGGAGGCCGCAACGAGCAGCCTCGGTTGAGCCAGCCATCGCCGCTTCGGTATCCCTTCGCTTGGCACGGCGACCCGCGCCGAATCGGTTTCGCGCTTCAGGCGCTTCAGGTCGGCGCGCAGTTCGGCAGCGGACTGGTAGCGCAACTCGCGGTCTTTCTCCAGCGCCTTGCCGATTATTTCTTCCAGCTTGGGCGGGAGTTCCGGATTCAGACGCGCCGCGGGGGTCGGCACGCGTTCCAGGATGGCGTGAAAGATGACCCCGGACGTGTTGCCGGAGAACGCTTGCCGGCCCGTGGCCATCTCGTAGAGGACCACGCCGAAGGAAAACAAGTCGGTGCGGGCATCGAGTTCTTCGCCCCGCACCTGCTCGGGCGACATGTAAGCCACCGTGCCCAGCGCTACGCCGGGGCTAGTCAGATTCTCTTCGGTGGTTCCGCCTGTCGGCGGCGCCGAAGTTCCCACGGCTTCCGCTACAGCTCGCGGCGCAGGCGCCAGCTTGGCCAGTCCGAAGTCCATGATCTTGGCCTGTCCGCGCTTGGTCACGAACAGATTCGCTGGCTTGATGTCCCGGTGGATGATGCCTTCCGAGTGGGCGGCGTCCAAGGCATCGGCGATTTGAATCCCCAGCTCAACCAGTTGATCGGCGGCGAGCGGCTTGCCGGCAATGTGGTGCTTCAGGGTCTGGCCCTCGAGAAACTCCATGGCGATGAAGTGCTGTCCCTGGTACTCGTCAACTTCGTAGATCGTGCAGATGTGCGGATGGTTCAGGGCAGAAGCAGCGCGGGCTTCCCGCTGGAACCGCTCGAGCGGCTGGGGGTCTCCGGCCAATTCCTCCGGCAAAAATTTCAGTGCCACCATGCGGCCAAGCTTTGTGTCTTCGGCTTTGTACACGACACCCATGCCGCCGCCACCCAGTTTTTCCAGAATGCGGTAGTGGGAAACCGTCGTGCCGATCATGGGGAGGAATCCACTGTTGAGCTGGCATGTTAGACCGCGCCCGAAGCCAAGTCAACGCGCCGGGCTAGGTGGTGCCAAACTCGGTTGCGAGGTTAGAATCGGGGCGTGCGCGCACCGCTCCGAAAAGACCGGAAACTTCGATTTGAAATCCTTGAGCACCCGGCCGACGTGGGTTTCCTGGCCTTCGGCGCGACCCTCGAGGAATTGTTTGCCAGTGCCGCGCTGGCACTGCTCTCGCTCGGCTGCGAGCTGGCCGCGGTCGAGGAGCGCGAGCAGCGCGAATTGGAAACCACCGGCGCCGACCTCGAGGCGCTGCTGTTTTCCTGGCTGGCGGAGATCCTGGCGGTCGCTGATGCCGAGCAGTTGGTCTTTCGCCACGTCGAGATCACTGAGCTTGCGCCGCCGGATCACAAGACGCGCACGCCCGGCCGCATTCGGGGCGTCGCCCACGGCGAGAAGTTTGATAAATTGCGCCATCGGGCGGGCACGTACATCAAGGCGGTGACCTACCACCAGCTTCGCGTCGAGCAGGCCTCCGAAGGCTGGCGCGCCCAAGTCTATCTCGATGTCTAGGAGGCAAACGGTGAAGCCAATCGCTTTGGCATTTCTTTGCCCGGCGCTTTTTGCCGGAATCCTCTGCGCCGACGAGCGGCCGCGGGGAGGTCGGCCGCTACGTCCGGTGCACACTTATTCCATCGTTGCCCGCGATCCGGCTACCGGCGAGCTGGGCGTCGCGGTGCAGTCGCACTGGTTCTCGGTGGGCACGGCGGTCCCCTGGGCCGAAGCGGGCGTGGGCGCGGTGGCCACGCAGTCGTTCGTGGAGACGAGCTACGGCCCGCTGGGGCTCGAGCTGATGCGCGCCGGCCGTTCGGCACCCGACGCGCTCCGCGGGCTGCTCGCCGCCGACGAAGGGCGCGAAGTCCGCCAGGTGGCCATGATTGATGCGCAGGGCCGCGTCGCAGCCCACACCGGAAGGAAGTGCATCGCCGCCGCAGGGAACCTCGTCGGCGCAAACTACTCCGTGCAGGCCAACCTGATGGACAAGCCGACGGTGTGGCCGGCGATGGCGCGGGCGTTTGAATCGGCTACGGGCGACCTGACCGACCGGCTGCTCGCGGCGCTCGAGGCGGCGCAGCGCGAGGGCGGCGACATCCGCGGGCAGCAGTCGGCGGCCATCCTGGTGGTCAGCGGCAAGCCCACGGGCCGGGCGTGGGTTGACCGCAAAGTGGACCTGCGCGTCGAGGACTCCGCCGACCCGCTGGGCGAGCTCAGGCGGCTGGTGCAGGTGCGCCGAGCGTACCAGCACATGGACGCGGGCGACGACTGCTCGACGCAGAAGGACTGGAATTGTGCCGCTCGCGAATACGGCGCCGCAGAAAAACTCATGCCCGAGCAGATGGAGGTGGTGTTCTGGCACGCGGTGACGCTGGTGACTGGAGGGCGGGTGGAAGAGGCGTTGCCGCTATTCAAGAAAGTTTTTGCACGGGAGCCCAGGTGGGCGGAGCTGGTGGACCGGCTGCCGGCTGCGGAGCTGCTCCCCAATGACGAAAAGCTGCTGGCGCGGATCAAAGCGCAGCGGTGAGCGTGCGGCAAGGGGTCGACGCGTCTACTGTGGGACGGGCGCAGAGCTGGAGTTGGCCGGGCCGCCCAGCGCGTAGCGGATCACGTTGGTCTGGTCCACGAAGAAATAGCGCTCGCCCGTCTGTCCCGGGCTGACCGGATTGGCGTTGACGGTGTACGCGTCGGGCTTGCCGGAACCGGCGTTATCAATCGCCACGTAAGCGTAGTTGTAGCCATTGCGGATGCCGCTACTGAGAACCTCGTCCACCAGGTCGGCATGGGCGGCAGAGGCCTGACTGCCGGGTGGCGGCGGCCCAAGCGCGAGCAGTGTCGGCGCGAAGCCCAGGCTGTACGTGGCGTCGTAAGTCACTTGCGCCGTGGTGACCACGCGCAGGGCATGCACCGCGGAGGCTTCGTTAGCGGCCTCCTTGGACCGCAGTAGGCGGGGAATAGCGATGGCTGCGATGATCAGGATGATCACCACGACCACGATCACTTCGATCAGCGAGAAACCATTCCCCTGAGCAGGCTGCCGGAGGGTCTTCCGGGGGCGTTGTTCCAAGCGTCCGATCATCGTTTGGCTCCGCGCCAGCAATTCTTGGCGACACCTGTTGCGCGCAAATGAAATTTTAGCATGCGCTCTTCATGAACTAGAGAAATGGAGGTAACTGTTAGTGCTATGAGAGTACTAACGGTCGGAACCATGCCGCCCAGGTGCCGCCGAATGCTTCAGCCCTGCGGTTTCCGCGCCTGCTCCATGGCCTCCCACAACGTGTCAGGGAGTTCCGCGAGGTCGTTGAACTCGCCGGCCCCGCGCAGCCACTGCCCGCCGTCAATCACCACGCATTCGCCATTGACGTAGGCGGACTGCTCGCTCACCAGATAGGCGGCCAGGTTGGCGAGCTCCTCGTGGCGGCCGAAGCGTTTCAACGGATGGCGATTGCGGGCGCGCTCCTCGTACTCCTTTGACGGCATCAGCCGCGACCACGCGCCCTCGGTGGGGAACGGCCCGGGAGCGATAGCATTGAGCCGGATGTTGTACCGCGCCCACTCTACTGCGAGCGAGCGCGTCAGCGCCAGCACGCCCGCCTTGGCGCAGGCCGAGGGCACCACAAACCCCGAGCCCGACCCTGAGGCCGCGTAGGTGGTCACGATATTCAACACGGTGCCGGGCTGCTTGGCGGCAATCCAGCGGCGGCCCAGCGCCAGAGTGCAGTGGAACGTGCCGTGAAGGACGATGCCGACGACAGCGGCAAAGGCGTTCGGCGAGAGTTTTTCCGTGCGGGCGATGAAGTTGCCCGCCGCGTTGTTGATCAGGGTATCGACGCGGCCGCACTGCGCCTCCGCCGCGGCGACGGCGGCTTCGACCGCGGCCGGGTCGCGCACATCGCAGGTGGCGTAACTGCAGGCGCCGCCAGCCTTGCGGAGCTGCTGCGCGGTCTCGGCGAGCGGCCCTTCGCGCCGCCCTACGAGGAACAGCTTTGCGCCCAGTTCCGCCAGCCGCAGCGCCATCGAGCGCCCCAAGCCGGTCCCGCCGCCAGTGATCAGGATGACGCGCCCCGCAAGCAGATTCGACTGGAACATCGGCTGGCTCCTTTACGCAGGCGGTTCCACATTCTCGCCCGCGCCCCGGGAATTCCTACAGCTCCAGATGCAGGCGCAGCGCCGGCACGAGCACGGGGCCGCGGTCGCGATTGTAGCCGGGATTGTTGATGTGCTGGAGGATGAAAGAGCCGAAGACGCCACGCCAAAAGTGCGCCGTGTAGTAGCCCTCGAAGATCACCTCGCGCCCGTAGTTGAGCCGGCCGTCGCCCAACAGAAAGCCGCGGCCGCCCAGCGCCAGATAGCGGCGATGGTCGCCGGAGATAGAGTTCAAAGCCAGCGCCGCGCCGGCGCGGTCGAATCTGCGCCGCCAGAGTTTCCCGCCGGCGCCGGCGCCGAGCGCGAGGCTCTGGTTCACCTCGGTGTAGACATACGACTCGTGTCGGCCTTCGTTCCAGCCGAAGCGGCCGAAGACCGTCAGCCAGCCGTTGAGCGCCTGATCGAGGTTGACGCCGAAGCCGTACTTGGCGGTCGTGCGCCGCGGATGGGCGGTGATGTCGGGGAGCGGCGTGCGGCCGGCGAGGAAGTCGTCGATGGCGGCGCGATAGACACCCATGTTGGCGTGGTTGACGTAGCCGAGCAGGCGCAGCGCGCCCTCGCGATGCGGCAGGAAATGCCCGCGGAACTCTGCTTCGATATTCTCGGCGTGGGCATGACGCAGGTTCCACTCGAAATCAATCCCGTTGGCGACCTTGGGCAGGAGCGCCTCGGCAAAGCGCACGCCCCAGCGGCGGTCCTGATATTCGAGGATGGCGCCGAAGGTATAGCCACGGGTGTCGGCGGCGTAGTCGTAGGCGCCGTTGTTGTCCACCGTCCAGTTCAGGAACTGCAGGTGGCTATCGCTGCCAACGGCATTCAAGTCGAAGAAATCGACCATGCCGAACTTGCCCAGGCGCAGCTCAAGCCGCCGCGCCGGCAGTGTGGTCGAAAGCGCCAGCGGGCCGCGCGTCGCCGCGACGCGCCCGTGGCTGAGGGGAATGATCTGGTGGAGCATCAGGCGAGCCACGTAGGGCTTCGAGCCGAGCGCTGGGTTGCGCACCACGTCGAGGTTGGTGAAGCCCGCCAGGCCAAAGGCGTCGCTGATGCCGCGCCCCTGCGCGCTCTCCAGGTCAAAGAGGATTTCCGTGCTGTGCGTGAGCTGCGCGCCGGTGTAAAGCGTCAGAACGCGCGAGTTGGCGTGCTCCGCCGTGGGCCGGAGGCTTTGGGGGCCCGTGTAGGCGGCGTGAAACGATGGATGCCATTGGAAGATGATGTTGATTTGCCCGGAGATCCAGAAGCGGCTCGACTCAGAGTGCGGGAACACGGCCGGAGCCGCATCCGCATCCGGAGCAGGTGAACTGGAGTTCTCCGACGGGGCCTTCGTCGATGCCGGCGTGTGCGACGGGGTTCCCTGAGGGCTCTGCGCCTGCGCGACGAGACCGAGGTTGCAAAGCAACGAGCCAGCCAGCGATAGCAGGAGCAGCCGATTTGTGTTCATGGTTGGCATCAATCACACGGTGGGTGCGCGAGTTGCAAAATGAAAATACACCCTTCAGGAAGCACCAAGCTAGCGGCCGCCCAGCGTGCAGGTCACACTCCTATTGCTCCGGCTGCTGTCCAAATCTTTGGTTCATTTCGGCGTAGGCAGGCCAGTTCTTGAATGCCCAAGCGAGAAGCTCGAACTGAAGAATGAGCAAGGATCCGAGCGGTACCCCGGCGAAGCAGGGGCCCAACTGATGGAGCCGAATGGACCAAGTCAACCCCGGCCTGTAGACAGCCACCCCAACCACCGTGGTAGCCAACAATACCGCAGAGAGCTTTAGAGCGCTACGCAGAAGAAAGCGTCGGGCCGCGGCCGACTCCAACAGCTCGACGAGGCGTCGGGCGTCGGGATCCCGCTTGTCCTTGTCCTTCATGCCGCTCAACTTTGCAAATCTCGACCGATACGGATTGAAGAGGAAAGGAAAGAGCATAAACAGGCAGGCAACAGCGATCGGGCAAACCACTGGACACAAGAGATACTGCCAACCATTCCGGCCCGGGGGCCAAACGAGGTTTCCGTAAATTCCGAGGAGACAAAAGCCGAAACCGAACAGGGTCCAGAACGTTTTCGATTGAACCCCACTGTAGAGCGCGGGGGGGACCTTACGTCTCAACTCATTTGGAAGAAGCGGTTTAGTTGCAGCCACATTTCCCCCGTCCGGCGAGATCCGGGCCGAAATCCTTCGCCAGGTCGAGTCCGTGCCCCCAATGCCGAGGCGATCTACCAAAAGAATATTATCGCTTCAAGATAAAAAGTCAAAAAAATCAGAATTTGCCGGGCTCAAATCGCGCGCGCGCCGACGGATTCAGGCAAAGTCAAGCGCGCAGGGCGTGCCACATCTCCAGCACCGTCGAGCGCAGCTCGTCAGCCGCGGCGGCATAGCGCGATTCGGCCTCGGAAAGAGAAGCCTTCGCTGAGAGAGCGCCGGGCGGCGGGATGGACGGGCCAAAGCGCAGGGAGATGCGAGCGGGGCCGCCCGGCAGCCAGGCGCGCCAGCGCGGCCCGCGCCCCCGGGGCCAGACCTCGAAGCCGCCGTCCAGCGCCACCGGCACGACCGGCGCACCGAGGTGCAGGGAGAGAATGGAAGCTCCCTTCTTGAATTTTTTCGGCTGGCCATCAATCGAGCGCTCGCCCTCCGGAAACAGGACCAGCACTTTCCCGTGGCGCAGGCCGAAGGCGCCGGCCTGCATGGCGCGCACCAGATTCGTATCCGGGTCCACCGGCAGGAGGTTGATCTTCCGGGCGAACCAGCGCGTGAACGCTGTGGCGAAATATTCGCTGGCGCCCACGAAAAAAGTGTCGCGGTAGATGCGGAAGGGCAGCGCGCTCACCAGCAAGAAAGCATCCATATAACTCTGGTGGTTCGGACAGAGCAGGAAAGGGCCCTGCGGCGGGAGATTTTCAAGGCCGGCGACGCGGAAGCGGAACATCAGCCGCTCGAGGCCGTAGCAAAGCTTGAGGAAAACAAACGTGGCGGCGGCAAAGACCGGGCGGGGCCGCAACAGCGCGGTGAGTTGCGGGTCGTCTTCCCGCGCCGCTGCCAGGAGGCGCGCCCAGGCATCCCCGTCGGTTTGTTTTCGCAGGGCCGTACCTGAGCTTTGGGAGCCATGCGCCCCCGCGGGAGACGCGATGCCGCGGCCCTCGCGAGGCAAGCAGGCTTCGACCAACTCGCGCACGGTGTAAATGCGGTGCGCGACCTCCTCCGGAACGTCGGTGCCGAACAATTGTTCGAGACGCGTCAACAATTCGACGCGCTCCATCGAGTCGAGGCCAAGCTCGAGTTCGATATTGGCGCCGGGGCGGAGCGCTGCGCCGGCCTTGGCCGCGGCGCGCACCAGCTCGAGAGCGCGCGCCACGTCCGGCTGCGCCGACCAGGCGAGATCTTCTGCGCTCAATGAAGGCGCTTCGCCGGAGGCAGCTTGCGCCGGCCCGGCGTGGTCGCTGACGCGCCGCTCGATCTCAAACCGCTTGAGCTTGCGCGTGGTGGTGCGCGGCAACTCCTCGGTCCAGATCTCGTAACTCAGGATGCGCTTGTGGCTGGGCAGATGGATGGAGAGCCCTTCGATTTCAAAGCGCAGGATTTCGCGGGTGTTGAGCACTTTGCGCTCGCGCATCACCTCGAAATCCGGCACGACAACGGCGTGCAGCCGCTCGGCCGCCGGCTCGCCCGGGCGCGCCAGCCCGAGCACGCAGAGCTCCTTGATGTAGGGCGATTGCAGATAATGCGCCTCAATCTCCTCGGGGTAGATGTTCTTGCCGGAGCTCGACACGATGATCTCTTTGCGGCGGCCGGTGATGTGCAGCCGCCCGCTCGGATCGAGATAGCCCAGGTCGCCGGTGTGCAGCCAGCCGCCGGCTAGGGCCTCGGCGTTTGCATCGGGGCGGTTGAAGTAACCCTGCATCACCACCGGGCCGCGGAGGAGCACTTCGCCCTCCGCGGAGGAGGCGCCATTGCCGGCCGGAGCCTCCGCAGAAGCTGCCGCAGCGGGTTCCGGCGCGCCCGATTCGCCGGGAACGATCTTCACCTCGACGCCCGGCAGCGGCGGGCCGACTGAATCGGTCAGTTTGTCTCCGGGACGCGTCACGCTGGCCGCGCCGGAAGACTCGGTGAGCCCGTAGGCCTGCAGGAGCGAGAAGCCCAGGCGGTAGAGGTCGCGGTGGATGACGGGGTCGAAGCGCGAGCCGCCGGTGACCAATAGACGCATCTCGCGGCCGAGAACGTCGTGGATGCGGCGGAAGACCACCGGGCCGAGGTTGATGCCTGCTGTCTCGCGCAGCCAGCCGTTCAGCCCGAGCAGCGCGCGGAAGGCGAGCCGCCGGGCGCGGCCGGCGGCTGCGACCTGCTGGGTGACGCGCTGGTGGATGAGGTAGAAAAACTGCGGCACGCAGCAGAAGGCGGTGACGCCCCGGTCGCGCAGGGCGCGGAGCAACTCGTCAGTGTTCAGCGCCTCGAGGAACACCACCCTCGCGCCAATCGAAAACGGCAGGAGCAGGTTGGCCATCTGCGCCAGGGCGTGGAACAGCGGGAGGACGCCAAGGATGGTGTCGCGATCGTCCACGTGTACGACCTCGAAGACCGCTTCCATCTCCGCGAGCAGGTTGGCGTGCGTCAGCACGACGCCTTTGGGGTCGCTGGTGGTGCCGGAGGTGTAGAGGATCACCGCAGGGTCCTCGGGCATAGCGGGGCCGGGCGCGGCAGCGCTGGCGCTCGAGGACGAAGCGGGGAGCGTTCCGCTGGCAGACACGGGTTGCGCAAGGATGTCGTCGAAATTTGCGAGGTCCGCAGCGTCAGAGGAGCGATACAGCAGGACGATTTGCGTCGCCGTGCCGGCGAGCTTCACCGCCTGGAGCGCGCCGGACAGGTAGCGCGGCGAGGTGAACACGATTTTGGCGCCGCAGTCGCGGAGCAGCGCTGCAATTTGCTGCGGTTTGTAGGCCGTATCGAGCGGGACGGCGACGCCGCCGAGCCGCAGCACCCCCAGATAAGCGGCGCACCAGCGCGCGTCGTTGTCGGCCAGGATGGCGCAGCGGTCGCCCGCGGCAATGCCGCGCCCGGCGAGGAAGCCCGCGGCGCGTTCGACCATCGTGCGCAGCTCGGCATAGGTGAAGCGGTCGAGCGAGTCGCGGCGCTGCACTTCAATGGCGGGGCGAGCGCCGAAGCGCTCGGCCGTGGCCGCGAATTGCTGATAGAAATTGTCGATCCGAGTGGTTGGCACGTTGTCTTTTCCAGATAAAGCGCTTCGAGGGCGATGTGTCAAGTGGGAGGAGGCAAAGAGGGGGCTTCATGTTACCACAAGGCAGGTCGAGCGATTGCGGGTGTTGCGCATTTTCTGCATGAAGGAAAAGAGGGGATTCGAAACGATTGGCGCAGTAGGGTGTCCGCGACTTCGACCGCGCTGGAAAGACTCCCATGCTTGCCCACAAACCGGGCAAGGATGGTCCACCGCCGGCCACGGCCCCGATATCTAGCTGCCGAAATCGTCTGGAATGTCTGGCCCTGTTTCGCTTTCCCCTGTTTGGGTGCTCATTTCAATCAGCCCAAACGTATTCGGGGCTGGGCGAGAAAAAATCTGCCCGTTCCTAACATAAGTGGAAAGGGAACCTCCAAGCGACACCCTGTTCTTCTTATCCACGGGATGGTTTAGGGCTTTCAGGATCTCGGTAATATGCATGGGCTTTCCCGCCGCTTTCAGAATATCGCGTGTTCGCGCCAGTGCCGTTCCAGGACGAAGAGTTTGTTCGGCACCATTCTGAGATTCCTTTGGCAGAAGCTTCATAGTATCTTGAATGGCCTGAACGTATGTCCGTAGCTTCTCCAGTTCAAGCTCTTTGTCCTTTAGTTCCTGATACTTACGGTCGAGCAGTTTTTGGATCTGTGCCCTTGTAGTCATGTCTTTCTCCCATTCGGCCCCATACTGTAACATTAGCCCCAATAGGAATCAAGAGGAAAAGATGGAAAACTAGCATGTTCTGATGTATAATTCTTTCGTGCTGCCATGGCCTTACTTGGCTTGGGGAGATGCAGATGGAACCGCACATTGAATATGTAAAGACCGCCCTAGATGCTTGTATGCGAGTTACTCCAAAGGGTTTCCCCTACTGGTACGGGAGAGATGTGATGGCCGTGCTTGCATACGCGCGGTGGGAGAACTTCACTGAGGTCGTTCAGAAGGCAATCCAAGCTTGCGACAATTCCGGAAAGTTTTCCTCCAATCATTTTCGCTATATGGCGGAGATGATCGAGGCCGGTAAGGGGGCAAAGAAAAAGCGTGAGAATGTAGTATTGAGCCGATACGCCTGCTACCTCATTGCGATGAACGGCGATTCCAGCCTGCCCCAGATTGCCACGGCCCAAACCTATTTTGCCCAGCAGACTCACAGGCAGGAAATCGAGCAAGCTTTAACAGAACAGCAGCGACGGTTGCTTATCCGAGATCGGGTGAAGGACGCAAACAAAAAGTTGTTCGGCGCGGCAAAGGCCGCAGGCGTAAAGCGTTTCGGTATCTTCTATGATGCCGGCCTAAAGGGATTGTATGGCGGACTCGGATGTGACGAGATCAAGGGGCTCAAGAAAATCCCTGAAACCGATGACCTACTTGATTGCATTGACCGAGAAGAGCTAGCTGCGAATGAGTTCCGTATCACCCAAACAGAGGCAAAACTGAAGCGTGACGAAATTCAAGGGGAGCAAAAGGCCACTGATATTCACTATGAAGTGGGGAAGCGGGTGCGGACTGCCATCCAAGAAATCAAAGGTACGATGCCAGAAAAACTCCCCGCCGTTGCATCGATCAAGAAACTAGCAAACAAGCAGGCGAAGGATTCCAAGCAGCTAAAGGCTTAAACGTCCGTCACGGCCCTTCCAGCACTCTACGACGCACGAGAAATGAGCTTTGGGAGTAGCTCGACCAAGAGTTTCACAAACATGTCCGGCGCTTGCTTTGCCAGCGCATCCCGAAGCCTATAGATCATTCCGTCTTTCTCTTCCTGGGGATAGGTCAAGACCTGAATGCGATCTTCGATGCAGTCGACCACCTGCGGCAGCATCGCCTGCTGGCCGAACTGTGCGAGCTCAGGTTGGACGAACATCTGTCCCTGAACGGTAAGTTTCAGGTTTCCATATAGACCACCGAGGGTCCTGAAGCCAATTCTCAGGTAGCCTGCTTCTTCGAGGTAATCCAGGTGGCGCTTGAGGTACATTAGCCTCTCGTCCGAATTTGCCATCTCCCCGGTGTCTTCAACAAGGTCTCCCAGCTCGTCCGCATGGATCAGTTGAGGAGCCCTGTCTCTAAGTTGACCCAACTCTTCCATGATCCTGTACAGCAATGCCAAACTCAGTCTGGCTGGCAAGCAAGCCCTCCTTTCCTTTGCGCACTTCTCCAGCCGGCGTGAAGAACTTACATGAGCTGTAGCCGTCGGCGCTGCCGTGCCGGTTGTCCCGTGATTCCAGCAAACCCCACCAACTGCCAGCGAGTGGCGTCTCAGAGCCTCGCCACTTCGATCGTCAGACCTTGCTTTCCCATCTCTTTCGCTAGCTGAACTTGTGTCTCTGCGACATCGTCGGTGAACGGCAAATAGATCAGCCCTTGGATATCGGATGGACGCTCCATCTTTTCTTGGTTCTTCAGGAGTATTGCAACCTTCGCGCGTCCCAGCTTGCTTAACAACAGGCCGATCTCCAAAACCACGTTCTGGCGAGCCCGGAATTTCTTTTCATCTGCTTTCCCAGCGATGTGGCCTTCATCATCGGGTGTAGCCAGTATGACTGCGAATTCCACCTCGCCGGAAGTGTATTTTTCCAACTTTTCGATCAGGGTTTGCCCTTCCGACGGGAGCTGGTCCAGGATGAGCGGATCAAGATCCCACCGCCTCAGCATGGCCTCTAGCTGCGTTCTTGCTTGTGCGTCGTGGCCATATACTACAAATACTTTTCGTGACGGTTGGGCGGCTACCGCCACGGCCGCCACATGTCCGGCTTCCATTCCGAGGGCTTCGCGGATGCGGCCTTGCCCTCTACCCTGAGGCGTTATCGTCCCGTTGTCGAATACATTCACTATTTCTCCGCTGGCAAACCGTAGTTGAAATCCTGTGTCATTGCCGTTTCGCTTCTTGCTTTTCAATACAAGGCCAGCAGATTCGAGCCGTTTGTGGATATCATCGACGATCACAGTTCAGCCTCCCTTCTAAAGCTAAATATAATTGACAAACTAGACACTCTGGTCTAGCTTCCGACCATCCCCTGGGGTTCAAACTCCAGGATCTGGTAGGTATCATTACATGCGACTGCATAGGTGTTTGCTCGGTTATGCCGTAAGTTCACTTTTCTTTTTATACTGCTTCGCTCAATCTCAGCCCCCGGAAAAAGCAGAGAAGGCGGACCATGTAAAGGTAGCCGAAAAAGGAGAGGTGGCAGAAAAAGTAGACAAAGCAGAGAAAGCTGACACAAAAGCTTTCGAGGCCGCAGTTTCTCTTGCACAGTCGTTGACACAATGGGCATATTTGATCATCGGCGGGTCCGTCCTGATTCTAGTAGGAAGAGAATATCACCGACCCTCTAAGTTGGGACTGCGAACATTCTATCTCCTGTTCATCCCAGGGTGGGCCTGCTTAGCCCTATCGATCTACCACGGTGTCCGAGTTCAAAGAGCGTATCTAGGCTATCTCCTTCGGCCTCAGCCTAATTTAGCAGAATTTAAGGAGGCAATGAACAGCGATGCGTATGCACAGATGAGTCGCATGCACTGGGGCCTTGGGTTTCTCGCTCTTTGGCTACTCATTTACTTGTCTTGGTGGGTTTTCGGCAAGACAGTACAAGCCAGTCCGCCGAGGTAGACCATGTGCCGAAAAGCTATGCCGCTGTGTCTCCTTCTCTTAGTCTTAGCTATTCCAGCGCACGCACAACAAGTCCAGTGCCCCGGCTGCGATTGCAAATATCCGCCATATACGCCACAGTGCGCGCCGTGTTGTCTAAAACTCATGGGAGAGACTGGCGCGGCTCTAGCGGAAGAGACACCGAAAATTGAGCTGTCTATGGCTTACTCCTATGTGCGGTTCACCCCAGGGACCGGTATAGATGGCATCAATCTAAATGGCGGGAGCGGAGCAATTGCTCTGAACGTAAATAGTTTGCTTGGGATCGTCGCGGACTTTGGTGGCTACAGACTCTCAAACTTGACCCTGACCGGTTTGCCGTCGGTCAGAGCTGACGGCACGTTGTACACATACCTGTTTGGGCCACGCCTGTCTTATCGTCACCATCGGGCAGTGACTCCGTTCGCCCAGGTACTGTTCGGTGGGGCACACCGAACTGACCTGACTGTTACAGGCGTTGTTGTAGCGCACTCGGAGAATGCCTTTGCCATGACAGCTGGCGGCGGATTCGACATCAAGGTACGCCCTCATGTCGCGATCCGGCTCATCCAGGCTGAGTACTTGCTGACTCGTTTCAAGGACCTCGCCTCCCCCACCGGACCAAGGATCACCCGGAACAATGCGCGCATTTCGGCGGGGATCGTTTTCTACTTCGGTGGGAAGTAACCGCGTCGCACATGTAGCACGCGCCGTGCATATTTGTGATTCTACCCTCGTTCTACCCAGCTCCCGCTGTGCCTACGTATCCTCCGCATGCCGAGCTGAATGGCAAACACGATTTGGATTATCCGGCGCATCTAGGGGCGCGGGGGCGGACGGCGATAGGCGTTTACGGGTCGGAGGGGAGGGCGGCCGGGGGCTTGGGGAGCTTGGCCAACTCGCGGGCGAAGAGCGCGTTCTGGGGGAACTCCGCGTTCAGCTCGCGGAGCTGGGTGCGGGCCAGCTCCACCTGTTTCTCGCGCAGCGCCGCGAGCGCCAGCAGCATCTTGGCAAACGGGCGGAGGTAGTGGCCGCGGGTCGCGGCCTTCTGGAGCTGCTGCATTCCGCCGGGCCTGTCGCCATGGATCCCGCCGAACCAGAGGAACGCCCGCTTGTAACCGGGGAGGCAGCCGATGATGTAGTTGGCGGCGCCGAGCGCGAGGTAGGCATCGGCGGAGTCCGGCTGAAGAGCCAGCAGCGTCTTGGCGTGCCCTTCGGCTTCGCGGATCAGCCGCAGACTCTCGAACTGCCGCTTCTCGATCACGCTGTCGTAGTCTGCCTGCATGCCGGTGGAGATAGTCAGCGCGAACAGCGCGTCGGGATCCCGCGGGTTGGTCTTGAGCCGGCGACGGGCGAGTTCTTTTGCCCGCAGGTTGGCGGCGGTAAACGCAGCGCGGCGCGGCGCGTCCGCTTTGATGGCGGCTCCGCCGAGCAGCCGCTTGTCGTCGAGAAAGAATTCGGAGGTCAGCACGCCCAGGCGGTAAAACTCCTCGAACAGGTAGCTGGCAGCCTCCGAGGCGCTTCCCAACGGATCGTCCGGATGCGCCTTCTCCCAGTTGGCAAACTGCGCGCGCGCTTCGTTGAACTTCAGCTCGTAGAGCAGCCGGAAGCCGGCGTCGAGCTCGGGCGCGTCGGCGGCGCGCGCCGGGACCGCCACGCCAACCAGCGCGGCCCCGAGCGTTAGACACGAAACGAGCACGCCTGTCATCCTGAGGCCGCCGCGGCGACGCCGGCCTGACCGGGCAATGCGATCGCGCTCATACATGCCCATAATGGTTTAGATGCGGCGAGATTGCGAGGCGGAAACAGAATCGCGCCGCAATCGCCAATATCGGGACGCATGGGCCTGATGGCTGCAAGAGAAGCGCCGGAAACTCCGGCGCGGGGCTACTTCTTTCACGCGGCGATCAGGGCGCCAACCAGCAGCGCGCAGGTCAGCGCCAGAGGCCCATACAGGCGGGTCCGCAGGCGTTCGATCAGCCGGATCATGGTTCGTCCTCCTTCGCAGCATGTTTTCCGGTGGCTACCGGGGCATGGGCGCCGTTGATTCCCCAGTCGTAGTCGAAGTGCTCCACTTTCGGACTCTTCAGCGCGTCCAGTGCAACGCGATTGGCCGAAACGGCGTAAAGCCTAGTATAGTCCAGCACGGAGTGTCCACCACGGGCAAGGTTTTTTGTGCGCACATGGTTCTCAGAGGCCTCGCGGTAGCGGCGCAGGAAGAGCCGCAAGTCGGAGCTTCACTGGGCGGCGGGCTTGTGCTCGAGCGCGTTGCGGGTATTGCTCAGGGTGGTGGTGAGCGTTTCCCGCGGGATGCTGGTGACAAACGGGCTGATCAGCCAGCGGAGCGCCACGGGGATATCGCGCGTGAGCGAAAGGGCCTCGCACTGCACGTAGGTGCCGCCGTCCTGTTCGAGGAACCGCCAGTAGGTGTCCATGCGCCAGAGGTAGCCGCCGTCGTTGCCGACCGGCTTCTCGCGCTCGCCGGGGGTGTCGTGGTCTTCCACTTCGGCGATGCGGGTGGTGCGGCTGCGGCTGTGGGCGTGGGTCGCATCGATGGGGAAATAGTGGACCTCGTGCTCAGTGTTGAGCACCACGGTGATGATCTTTTTGCGGCGGAAGCGCAGGAAGATTTTGAAATCGTTGCCCCGGTGCTCGAGGATTTTCGAGCGCTGCACGTCGGGTTTGTAGTAGGTCGAGTGGTTGTCGTAGTCCTGGAGCAGGCGAAGCGTCTGCGGAAGCGTCGCGCCCGGGATGAAGACCAGGCCGACCCAGTGGTGGATGATCCCGTTGGGACATTTGATCGGCTGCCCGTTCTCCCGGGTCTCCAGGCGCTCCATTCTGACCTGGCCGCCGCGGAGCTCGTCGTAGGCGGCCCGGCGCTGGGGCTCGGGCAGAGAGTCCACCCAGAGGAAGGGTGTGCCGCGGCGCAGCTCTTCGTCAATGCGCGCTTCGGTCAGCCGGACGTACCGGTCGAAGGCGTCGAGGGTCTGCTGCTTGAGCTGAACGGGCGCTGGACCGGGATGCGGATCCGCCGCAGGCACTGACACCGTAGCGGATAGCAACCCCGCCGCAGCCAGCAGCGCCCCGAGCAGCGGGGCCCTGTTTACGGCCTTTCCCATCGGGTGCCTCCTTTGCCTGGCGTCGCGACGTTCGGCGTCGGCCAATCATGGCACCAGACCCACGTGCGGTCACAGAGTTTAATGGACTTAGAGGTGTCGCGACCGCGGGGACACATTGGGAGAGGCACATCAGATACCAGGCCTGACACGGCAGGACTGTCGGAACAGGGCCCAACTGCCAGTAGGAAGGGGAACGCGTGGGGGTACCGGCAGGTGGGCTTTTGGCGGGTTGGGTAGCTCGCCTACGATCCCGGCAAGCCGGGACCGTCGTCCCCGCAGCGCAGCCCCCCAACCCGTTCTGAGCAGGGTAGAGGGCAAGGCGCAAATTCCCAATGGCCCAAAGGGGTCAATTATTTCGGTACCCGGGTTGTAGTACGGGGTCCGGGGCGGGGTCGAAATGGGACACGCCCTAGGAGCAACGCGCACAAGTCCAGGTGACTTCCGAAATAATCATAGCAGCGGCGCACAATTCTCAGCTTTTCGCTTCGTTGCGCGGGCCTTTGGAGCCATCCGAGTCAGCCGAAGGCGTGGCCACAACTTCACGGAGCCCTTCCTTGAAGGCTCGGATTCCGTCGCCAATGCCTTTGCCGAGCTCGGGCAGTTTTTTGGGCCCGAACACGAAGACCGCGATCCCAATGATGACCAGCAGATGTAAAGGCTGAAACAGTCCTTCAAACATGTAACCCTCCTTATGGCAATTCAAAATCAACCGCGGTTCACATCACAAGACGCATGTCGGGGTTGTAGGGGTCCTCTGCTTCCCACTGCTGATGCGTCGGCTGCTCCGGCTTATGCCTCAATATCCACAGTCCTTCGCTGTTCGTGATGTAAATCAAATTGCGTGCGTCATCCGCGAGAACGCTTGTGACTCCGGAGAAACTTTGAAGCGTCCGCGGATTCGCCGGATCACTCAGATCGAGCAGGCTTAGAGATTGGGTGGGAGAGCCACCACCCACCGCCCCGGAGGCCCCGTCCGGTGCTGCGGCGAGGGCCAGCCCGGCCCCGATCATCTGTAACTTCCCCGCGGAAGCCTCATTCGGCCAGGCCACCCGCTTGATGACAATTGGCTGACTCGGCTTTGTGACGTCAACGATCGTGAAGCCTTCTTTGGAGGCCCGCTCGATATAGAGGTACTGCTTGCGGCCGTGTTCCTGCACGGATATTTGGCTCGCAGGAGCTCCCGGCAGGAGCAAGTGCGCAATCACGGCGGCCGGCTGCTCGACGGGCTTGGCGGGTCGAGGTTTTGCAGCAGCGCTGGATGCCATCGCCACGAAAAGGGCGAGCAGCGCTAACGCAGCGCTCGCGGGGTTTTGTAAGTTCGCTTTACGGGTAATTTTCATCACTTTCTCCTTTTTGATCCTCAAGTTTGTCTTAGCTTCCTGGCTGACTTGGCCGCTTTGCGTGGCCATTCTTTGACTTTCGATCCTCCCTGTCGCCGGCCGGAGGCCTTTCTGGTGCTCCCGTGTAGACGGCCGGCTCGCCCAGGCTACCCTTCGGCGGCAGGTGCCGGATATAGTCCACGATGGCCCACATCTCTTCGTCGTTGAGAATGCCTCGCGAGGCGGGCATGCCCGATGGATAGAGGCCGTTGGCAATGATCCACTTGAGTTGCCCGTCCGTGTACCCCTGCACCTCCGGGGAAGAGAGCAGGGGCACGGGCGGGGACATGGCCTCGGCAAAGGGCACGCCGGTGTCCTGCCCGTCGAGGCCGTGGCAGACGATGCAGTAGTGCGAGAACGCTTCCTGCCCGGCCCGGATGTTCTCCGGAGTCGCCGGAAGCGGGTTGGCGTCGCGCTTTCCGCCGACGGTGATCCTCTGCTTCACCTGCCTCGCCACCGCGCGCTCCAGGCGGCCCGGAGGGCTGACCTGGCAGCCGGCGACGAGGAGCAGCAGGGAGACCGAAGCCAGCTTGTAGGAACGCGATACCTGATTCATCCCGCCCATCGCCTCACTCCACCACAATCGTCATCTTCATGTTGCCGTGCCCGGCGCCGCAGAAGTGATCGCAGATGGTGGTGAACTTCCCGGCGGTCTGCGGCGTGAGGGTCAATTCGGTGGTTTCGCCCGGGGTGATGTCGGAATCAATCCCGAGCGCCTTCATGAAAAACCCGTGGGTCACGTCCTCGGTCTTCAGTTGCAGCTTCACGGTTTCACCGCGTTTCAGCGTGATCTGGTTCGGGCTGAACTCGAAGCGCTTGGCCGTGATCGTCACCGCGCGCGGGGTTTCGGCGCCGGCTGCGCGGAACCGCGGCGTCAAAGCGCTCATCGCAATAAGGAACAACAAAAGAACCAGCCATCTCCAATTTTTCATTATTTCCGCTCCTTGCTTCGTCTTCATGATGTAGATCAGTCGCGTCCGTCAGGCGCAGCCGCCGATACCGGGGCATACCTCCGACGGCTCCGCCGGCTGCTCTTGCTTCTGCTTCTGCCTCAGTATCCACAGGCCTTCGTTGTTCGTGATGTAGATCAAGTTGCGTGCGTCATCTGCGAGAATGCTGGTGACCCCGGTGAAGCCGAGGAGCCGCTGGGGATTTGCGGGATCGCTCAGATCGAGCAAGCCAACAAACTCAGTTGGGAGGCTTAGCGCAGGCGCCGCGCTGGAGCTCTGCTCCTGCGCCGTCAAAAGCAGCAGATTGCTGCCGATGAGTTGCAATTCGCCAGCCGGGGCATCCTTCGGCCAAGCAACCTTCTTAATGATATTTGGCTGCGCCGGGTCTGTGACATCAACAACCGCAAACCCCCCTTTGGAGACTTGCTCGATATAGAGGTACTGTTTCCGGTTGTGTTCCAGCACGAACATCTGTCTGGCTGAGCCTTCTTGCAAAGGCAGGTGAGCAACAATTGCGACCGGTGGATCCGCAGGTTTTGTGTGTCGAGGTTTTGCCACCGCCTTCGGCACCATTGTGCAGAACGCGAGAAGCGCCACCACGGAGATCGACGCGCTTTGTACAACAACTTTAGGGCTCTTTCTTCTGATCATTGCTTTCTCCTCTTCATTTATAGAATCGGGCGCACGCCAATGCCGGCTACTGCACGACGATCTTGGCGGTCATCTTCGGGTGGATCGAGCAGAAGTACTCATAGGCGCCCGGATCGGCGAACTTGTATGAGAACTGCTCGTCTGTATCGAGGACCGGCGACTTGAACTTCTTCTCCGTACTCACGACGGTGTGAGGCACATCGTCGCGGTTGACCCAGGTCACCGTGGTCCCGGCCGGCACGGTCATCGAGGCCGGCATGAAGCTGAAGTTATCGATTTTGACCCCATACTCGTCTCGCTGATCTGCCGGCGGGCCAGCGGGCGACTTTCCGACCGTGGCTGCATACAGACCGAGAACCAGCGCAAACATTCCCGAGACGATGATTGTGGATAACACCAAAAAGTTCCTCATTGTTCGCTTTCCTCCTTTGTGCGAATCGCCAAGTGCTCTTAGCTTTGCAGCGGCGAATCGATGATCGCCAGGGCATGTTTGCCCTGGAGGTAGTTCACGTCTGATATCCCCAGCAGGCCGCGCAGCTTTTCAGCGGGGACCTTCAGGGGTCCCGGGGATGGTGCCGTGCCGGGCTGCGGTTGGGGAAAGGCGGTAGACATGGCGGTGTGGAACGTGACGTTGCCTTCCACCTTTTGCATCACCTGGTGGATATGGCCATTCAGCACCGAAACCGAGCCGAACCGCTTCAGGTAAGACAGCGCTTGCGCGCTATCATCGGTGCCCCAACCCCATTCGGGATAAACCGCCCAGAGCGGAATATGGGCAAACACGATGATCGGCGTGCTGCTCTTCAGTCCTTCCACATCCTTCTCGAGCCACTCCAGTTGCTCCTGGCCCAGAGTGCCGAGTCCACCGGCTTTGAGGTTCAGGACGTTGACGAGACCGATGAAATGCACACCCTTCTGATCGAAGCTGTACCAGCCTCCACCCCGGGCGCCCTTGCCAAAACGCTCCAGGTATTGCTTTCCGTCGTCGTTCAGAACGTCATGCTCGCCGGGCACGTAAAATATCCGGCTCGTCTTCACGCTTTTCAGGACCTGGTCCAGCGTGTCGAACTCTTCAGGCTTGGACAGATGAGTGAGGTCGCCGGTGTGGAGCACGAACGCCGGCGGGGCCGGCAGCGCGTTGATCTTGGCCACCGCTTCCTGCAAGGTGGCGGTCACATCGGTGTTCGCCGGCTTGTTGAACCCGATATGGCTGTCGCTGATCTGGACGAAGCTCAAGTCTCCTTTGCCGGCTACCGCAGCATAGCGAGCAATCTGGCTGAGGCCGTAAGATTTCAGGACTCCGCCCTTGATGACGCAGAAGGCTCCGGTGCCTGCCCAGGCCATGCATTTGAGGAACCCGCGACGATCAATTCCATCCTCGCTGTAACCCGGAATGATGTACTTGGCCATGGTGTCTCTCCTTTTTTGGAAGTAAGTCGTGCGAAGCCTACGGCCCATAGCGCCAGGGGCTCACGTCCTCGTCTTGCGTGATCGAGACATTCTGAGTGGCTTCCGGTGCCCGGGTCATACGCTCACGAGTTTCCCGCTTGGCCGGCGACCCACCATAGACGAAGGTCAATCCGAGCTCCGGCAATTCGAGCGAGCCGATGAAGTAGTCCTCTCCGCTCTTGATAAGGTTCAACTGGCTCTGCCCTGAATAGGACCGGGTGTCTGCCGCCGCGGTCATGATGAATGCCTCTTTCCCCTGCCCGCGAACATCGAGCAGGTACGGGACGCCGGACGTCTGCATCGTGAAGCTGTAGTCGCCGGCCGGCAGAACTACGCTCCCCCAGCGGGCCGCAACCGGCAGCGTGAATTTGCCCTGGTAGGTGCTCTGCGCTTTTCCGGGCAGGGCGAACAGGCCCAGTGCCAGGGCTCCGAGAGCAAGCTTGCTGGCCAGCCTTCCTGCGCGAATCGATTTCATGACGATCCTCCCTGGTTTGGCGAATGCAGTTTGCCGTTTGAGCGGCTTGCTGTTTGCATCGCCTTCATCGAGCAAGACCGCTTGCCCCCTGTGTATATTCCCGGCGAGCGTGTTAATTTATTGCCGGGAATAAAATCGTCAGAAACGCAGTCCTCTTGCTGAGGGTGTAAGAAGAGGCGGAAAGAAGAGCGGTTGGAAGAGCGAGAAAAACTCGTCCGCTTTGAGCAGCTCGTTCTGCCGCATATGGATGCCGCTTACAACCTGGCGCGCTGGCTGACGCGGAATGACCACGACGCGCAGGACGTGGTTCAGGAGGCGTACTTGCGCGCCTTCCGGTTCTGGGAGGGCTATCACGGCGGCGACGCCCGCGCCTGGCTGCTGGCCATCGTGCGGAACACATGTTTCACCTGGATGCAGCAAAACCGGGCGCCGGGAGCGATGACGACTTTCGATGAAGAGGTCCACAGCGAGGAGAGCGACGCGGCGACTCCCGAAACGCTGCTGCTGCAAAGCGCGGACCGGGCGATGGTCAGGCAAGCGCTGGAGGAATTGCCGGTGCACTTCCGCGAAGTGCTGGTGCTGCGCGAGCTGGAGGGTTTGTCTTACAAGGAGATCGCCGATGTTGCCGGCATCCCTCTGGGGACGGTGATGTCCAGCCTGGCGCGCGCCCGCAAGCGTCTTCGAGAATCGCTGGCAAGCAGTCTAGCCAAGGAGCGTTGACGTGAGCTGCCAAACGACGCAAAAATTGATGGACGGGTATCTGGACGGCGAGCTTGATCTGGTCAGGAATGTGGAAATCCAGGGCCACCTGCAGGAATGCCCCGCGTGCCAGCAGGTTTACGAGAGCCAGCAGGCGTTGCGAACTGCGGTTCGCGCCAGCGCGCCTTATTTCAAAGCGCCGGCGGAGCTGCAGAAGCGAGTTCGCCAGGCGGTGCGCAAAGCCAGCAAGGCGGAACCCGCTCCCCGCGTAATGGCGTGGCGCTGGCTCGGCGTCGCGGCCGCTGCCGCGGCCGTGGTCGTTCTGGCTGTGATACTGGTGCCTGTGCTGCGAGGTCCTTCCGGAGAGCAACTCCTGGCCCAGGAAATCATCTCCAGCCACGTGCGCTCGCTCATGGCCGCTCATTTGACCGATGTGCCTTCTTCCGATCAGCACACCGTGAAGCCCTGGTTCAGCGGCAAGCTAGATTTTTCGCCCAACGTGAAAGACCTGGCGAACGAAGGGTTCACCCTGGTTGGCGGACGCCTGGATTATCTGACGAACAGGCCGGTCGCGGCGTTGGTTTACCAGCGCCGCCAACACGTCATCAACCTCTTCATTTGGCCGGCCGCACCCGGCGAGAATGCCGGACAGAAGACGCTGACGCGCCAGGGCTACATGGTGATTCACTGGAACAAGTCCGGGATGGCCTACTGGGCCGTCTCGGACTTAAATCCGAGGGAGCTGCAGGAGTTCGTCAAGCTGATGCAATAAGGAGGCCGCGCCCGGGACCTCCCCTCCACCATAGCTGCTCCAACCTCCGGCGGCCCTCCGACGGATCCCGCCCAGCGCAACTCCATGACAGCGACTTACCTCGACCGTGAGACCCCCATCCGCTCCCGCCACGAGCCCTGAAGTCCAGTACTGTACCACTTTGAAACTGCAGAAAACACTTGACATACGCCTGCAACCAGGCCCAGTATGCGCGGCGCGTTGGGGCTTCATCAAGCGAGACATCCCCGGTCTCGCCAGGCTTCAGCTACTTGGCATCTCCGCATGCGAAATTGAGCTAGCAGCCGCTTTCTGAGGGAGCGGCCCGCGGTGGTCGACGTCCAGGAATCGTCCTGGGAGGACGACCGCTGCGCCGCTTTGACCTGCTAGCGACCTGTTTGGCCCCGCGCACGGAGCGCGCCTGCTCGATCAATCGCGCTTCGATCAACGCACCCAAAGGGGACAAACATGAAAGGTATAGTTGCCGCTCTTCTTTGCTTGTTCTTGGCAGTGCCGGTGGAAGCCGACGAAGGCGGGAAGAAAAACCCCAAACCTCAGAAACCGCAAAAACTGTTTGACGGCAAACTCATCCTCGCCGGGATCACCATGCTTGCCGCCGAAATCGCCGATAACGAAACGACCATGGCGGTTATGCGCCGCAACAGCCACGCCCATGAAGCGAATCCGTTCTACGGAGCGCATCCTTCCCGCTTGCGGATCTATAGCATCGGGACCGCGCTGACCGGCCTGATGTTCTTGACAAGCGTAGCGGCACGGCAGCAAGCCTTGCGGCAGAACAAGAAGAACAGCAAGCTCTGGCTGGTTCCCATTGTGGCGCACGACGCGGGCCGCGCCCTGGCAGCCTGGCACAACGCGGGAGTCCCGGCGAGTCACCCGCACTTGCTCAGGGTGTGCCCGGCGGCCGGGGCCGGCTGCCGGTAGCGCAGGGGATTTCGCTTCGGTGCCACGCGAGGCGCGCGCCGAATGAGCGACCGTTTGCGCTCAGCGAGCAGTTGATTTGACCGCCTTGCGGCGGAGCCAGCGGCGGACTACTCGACAACAGCGAGCTTGTTCGCGCCGGAGAGCGCCATCCAGATGCGGCCGCGCCCATCACGGGCCATGTGCCGCACCTCGGAGCGCGGCGAGGGCATCGCGAAGCGATGCAGGGTCTGGGTCTGCGGGTTGAAGCGGACGAGTTGATTCGCGGCAAACTCTTCGTACCAGATGTTGCCGGAAGCGTCTGCGGCAATCGCATAAGGTTGAGAGTCGGCGCCCGAGGGGCTCGGCCAGTCCTGGAAAATCATATTGGCCAGATCGAGGCGCCCCAGCCGGCCGCCGCGGAAGTCGGTGTAGTAAATCGCATTGCCGAGTACTGCCAGCCGCCGCGGCCGCGCCCCGGCGACCGGAGTTGCGTGCTCCGTGATGGCGCCGGTCTTCGGATCGAGCCGCGCAAGTTTGTTGGTACCGAATTCGCAGAACCATAGCGCGCCATCCGGCCCGGCGACGATTCCGTAAGGCAAAGCGTTGGGCGTGGGGACGCGGAATTCGCGCATCGCGCCGGTCATCATGTCCATGCGCACCACCAGATTCGAGCGCTGCGCGGTGAACCACAGTGCGCCATCGGGGCCGAAGACCGGCGTGTGCGGGTCCTTTGCGGTTGGCGCGGGGTACTCGGTCACCCGCCCGGTTCGCGCGTCCACCCGGCCGATCTTTCCGACGGCGTTTTCGGTGAACCAGATGTTGCCGTCGGCGTCGGCGACCAGCCCGTGCGGGCCGGAATTGGGCGTCGGAGCAGGGAAAAGCTTCCATTCGCCGGTCTCGGGATTGAAGCGCGTCACCTGGTTTGAGCCCATCAGAGTCAGCCAGACATTTCCCTGCGGGTCCACCGCCGGGTCGTGCGGCAGGGAGTGCTCGGCAGGCACCAGCCATTCGCGCACGCGCCCCTGCAGCGGGGCTCGCGCCCCGGGCGGGTCGGGGGGAGGATGCTTGAGCAGGAGTCGGAGGGTCACCTCGGTCTGCCGGCCGGAGCGGACCAGCACGTTGTGCTCCCAGGGGGACCACTGGCCGCTCGCCTGCGCGCGCAGGTCGTAGAGGCCCTGGCGCACCACCGGGAAGCGAAAATGGCCCTGCAAATCGCTCTGCGTCGTGCGCGGATTGCGCCCGTCGGCGCCTTGCTGCAGCACGCGCGCGCCCGCCACCGCTTTCCCGTCCGGGCCAAGCACCTGGCCAGCGAGGCTTCCTCTGGCGGAGGAACGCTGCGCGGCGGGCGCGATCGCCGCAACACATATCGCCGCGGCGAGCCCGAGCGCCGCGAAGGAAACTCGCTGCATAGCCAGCCTCCTCTGAGGGAGAGCCTCTCTATTCTACGCCGTGCCTCTGCGAGCCGCGGTGGTTTCCGTTCTCGAATTGCTTTTTATGACAGTTCCGTGTATTCGAGGCGCAGGAGAGTTTATGCCGCGCTACGTTTCGCTGCACACGCTCGCATGTTTGACCCGGCAGGGCGCCGAGGAGTTGGCCTCGCGCCTGGCGGCGGCTACAGGCGTGACAACGCGTCGCGTACAGGTGAACATGGTTGAGGGCAAGATGCTGGTGGAATTTGAAGCCGCCGACCGCCCGGCGCTCGAGAAGTGGCTAGGGGCCGAGGGCTTCCACTACGATTGGCTGATGCGTGTGGAGCTGGAGGCCGCGGATGGGCGGCTGGTGGCGGTCTAGCTGCATCCCATTGATTGTGCTGCCTTTATTGTTGTGAATCGCGACGCTTGCACCATCAATCGAATCTTGATAAGTTTGGGGGTGTTTCCCGCGGGAAAGCCCTAAAACGACTTCTGCAAACGATCCTTCGAGGGGGGAGTTGCCATGGCAGAGTATTCAAATCCGGAGGTATTGGTGACCACCCAGTGGGTGGCCGACCATCTGAACGATCCGAAAATCCGCATCGTCGAGGTGGACGTGGACACTTCGGCGTACGACCAGGGCCACGTGCCCGGCGCTGTGGGCTGGAACTGGCAGACGCAGTTGCAGGACCCCGTGCGCCGCGACCTTGTGGACAAGCGCGTCTACGAGGAGTTGCTGGGGCGCTCCGGCATCGCCAACGACACCACTGTGATTCTCTACGGCGACAACAACAACTGGTTTGCGGCCTGGGGCTTCTGGCAGCTCAAGTACAACGGCCACACCGACGCGCGCATCATGAACGGCGGGCGCAAGAAGTGGCTGGAAGAGAAGCGCCCGCTTTCCACCGAAGCGCCGCGGCTGCAACCGACCACCTACCGCGCCAAAGACCCCGAGCAAACCATCCGCGCGCGCCGCGATGAGATCTTCGCCGTGCTCGACCGGCGTTCCCCGGCGCAACTGGTGGACGTGCGCTCGCTCGACGAGTTCACCGGCAAGATCATCGCTCCGCCCGGCATGTCGGAAACGGCGCAGCGCGGCGGGCACATTCCGGGCGCGGTGAGCGTGCCGTGGGCGCAGGCGGTGAACGAAGATGGCACATTCAAGACCGCCGATGCGCTCAAGCAGCTCTACGCTGGCAAGGGCGTGACCGGCGACCGCGAGGTGATCGCCTACTGCCGCATCGGCGAGCGCAGCTCGCACACCTGGTTCGTGCTGAAATACCTGCTGGGGTACGGCAAGGTGCGTAACTACGACGGCTCGTGGACCGAGTGGGGCAACCTGGTCGGCGCGCCCATCGAGAAGGAGATTGCCGCGGCGGCGCGCTAACCGCCGGCGAAACGTTTCACTGAAGCCACGGAGCAGGCCGGCAGGCACACGCCTCACCGGCTGCCTCCGTGGCTTTTTGTTTTAGCGGAGCGCGCCGGGCGGAATGCCGTTGCGGCGCGCCTGATCGGCGAGCGCTTCGAGCCTTTCCAGCTCTGCGCGATTGCGCGCGTCGAGGATCTCAAGCTCACTGACGGGCGTGATGCCGGTGTTTTCCCTGGCCAAGTTCAGGCCACCCTCCCAGTAGCGCGCGTTCCCGAGTTCCCGGCGCACCCGGCGGGCTTCGGCGCGGGCGATTTCCATCGCCAAGCGTGCCTCCGCTGCCTGTTCGGCGTACCACTCCGGGTCCTTTGCTCTCACGGGGCGCGGCGTTCGCGTCTCCGCCTCAGGCGGCGTCTGTGCGCTGGCAGAGATCTCCGCCGGCTGCTGGCCGATGATAGAAATCAGTCCGCGGCCGCGCAGCGCTTCGACTTCTTCACTGGTCCAGACTCTGGTTGAGATCGCGGGTTTTGGCGGCTGGGCGGGAAGCCCTCCGGCAAAAGAAACGGCCGGAGCGATCCATCCGAGTGCAGCCAACAGGGGCAAGGCAAGCCGTCTCATGGCTCCTCCTTGCGGGGCGCTCGAAGTATAACTCGATTGCGTTGCCAGCGGTTTGAATTTGGTGCAAGAGGGGCGCCGCAGGGCTTCGGGTCAGCGGTTGGAACGCGAGGCGGCTGTGCCGCCCAGTTCACGGCGGATGAGCAGCAGCGCCTCCCGGGGCGGGCCGATGCGGCGATAGTGGCTGGCCTCGGTCAGCTCGTGCACTTCGAAACTGAACAGGAATTTTCGCCCGGTGAGATTGTAGTCAAAGCGCGTGGGCAGCCAGACGCCCGGCGCAATCTCGGCCTGCTCCATGACCAGGCTCGCGCCGCGATAAGCCTTGCCGAGCAAGCCGCCGCCGAACGGGATGTCGCGGGCAAGTTCCGCCTCGATGCGGACCATTTGCCCGGCGGCCTCGTCGAGCCAGGCGGTGGCGCGGACGGCCCCCAGCAGGCTCGTGATGCGCGAAGCCGGCTTGTAGTCCGGGTTGGGCTCGAGATGGAGCTTCACCAGAGTGCGGCCATTGCGTGCTTCGCGGCCCAGCCAGGTGAAGCGGAAGGCGTTGCCCACGGCGTCCAGCATCTCGGCGTGTTCCCGGGAGCGCTTGGCGGCGTTCGCGACGCGCTGGCTTTGCCTGGCCTCGGCAGGGTTGAGTGACCCTAGCAGCGCCTGCTCGACGTTGCGGAGCTGCCCACGGTAGAACTCGGCGTCCACCGGCTGGCCGCGCTCCTCGATCTGGACGCGCTCCGTTCCGCTGCCTGTGGGGACGACGCGGAAGGTCTTGTCCTCGGCGCGCGAAGTGCCGCTTTGGCTTTTGCGCAACTGCCGCCGCTCGACGCGCTCGTACTGTTCGAGCGCCGCATCGTTGCGGCGCTGATTGGCAACGACCCGGGCGACCAGGGCGCGAATCTCCTCGGGCGATAGAGCGCGGTCACCGGTCTGGCCGCTGCCGGGGCGAGCGTTCGACAACAACGCAAGCGCCAGAGCCAGAGCGAGTGCTGCGATAGTTGTGCGTCGCTTCATTCTTCGTCCGCGCAGGGCGAAATTCCGGCTGCATTCGGTCTGATTCGCCCTACCGGCGGCCGGTTGTACCTGTATTGTACCGGCGTTTGGCAGGCGGGCACACGGGGCTTGTGTTCGGACCGACACCGCCAGACGCACGACACCCGAAGCATTCAGGGGAATTCCAAAGGATTCCCCGCGAAGTCTTGTTATAGCTACTGCTTGGGTTTCTGCGGCTGCTGTTGCTGCTGTCGCTGCTGCTCTTCGGTCCACGGCGGGACCACGCCGTTGATCCGCGCATAGGCGATGGACTGGCCCAGGTGCTCGGCCATGTGCCGGATGATGAACAGCAGCACGCCGCGGTAGGTGTTCTCAGTGCCGAACCACTTCAGTTTCTTCTCGCTATCAGCGTCGGACATGTTCAGCACCGCCTGGCGCAGGTGGGCGAACGACTGCTTCAGGGTCTCGATCACCTTTGCTTTCTCGGTCACCGAAGTGTCGAAGCCGCGGACGTCAAAGCCGGCCGGCGGCGGCGTACCCAGCACGCGCGGGATGTTGTAATTCGCGGCGGCTACGTGCATGTACACTTCGCTGACCGACCTCACGCCCGCGGCCGGGCGCCAGGTGTACTTGTCGGCGGGCATGGCTTCGGCCAGGCCGACGAATCTTTTCTCCACGCCTGCCAGCTCGTTCAAAAACTCGGCGCGGAAGCCCGCCGTTGGCGCTGGCGAGGCGGCGGGCGGCGCAGCCGTTTGGGCAAAGGCTCCAGCGGTGGCTGCGAGCAGCAGCCCCAGGAAGAAAACACTCCCATCGAATCGTTTCATCTTGCCCTCCGTTATTTTGAGCGGCTACTGCTTGGGTTTCTGCTGCTGTTGCGCCTGGCGCGCCGCGGTCCATGGCGGCACCACGCCGTTCATTCGTGCATAGGCGATGCTGAGGCCGAAATGCTCGTGCTGGTGTGTCCCGACGACGTACAGGACGTTGCGAATGGTGCTCGGCTGGCCAAAGAAAGTGACGGACTTGTCCAGGTCGGCGTCGGAAGTTTTCAGCACGGCCTGGCGGACGTGCTCGAACGATTGTTTCAGCAACTCCACCGCCTTTGTTTTTTCGGTGACGGTCTTTTCCAGCGTCCGCGGATCAATCCCGGCCGGGGGCTGGACGCCCAGCATGCGCATGAAGCCGAAATTGCCGCTGGCGATGTGCATGAAAATCTCGCTGACCGAACGCGCGCCGGCCGGCCGCCAGGCGAACTTTTCGGCCGGAATGGCTTCGGCCAGGCTGACGGCTTTCTGGGCCATGTCGTCCCAATCGGCGAGGAAATCGGCGCGGAACCCGCTGGTGGGCGCCGCAGCCGCTGGGGCAGGTGCTGTTCCCTGACCGAACATCGCGGCAGGTGCCGCCAGCGCGCACAGAATCAGAAGGAACATAGCGCTCGAGCGATCTTGCTTCATGTTGCTCCTCAATCCGCCGGAAATTGCCGGCTATTGTGCGATCAGGAATGCGCCATTCTGCTCCAAATTTACGCAGGACACAACCGCGCAGATGGCTCCAGCACCGCGGCTGCCCCGCTTTTTCGGTGCAACCTGCGGGGGGTAGCCGTTCGTAATACAATTGAGCATCTGACAGGGGCGATGCCATGCTGGAACGCGCTACGACGGCCAGTGTGGCGCTGGGCGAAACCTTGCGCCTGGCGCTCGATGCACTGCGCTCCCACAAACTGCGCAGCTTCCTCACACTGCTCGGCGTCATCCTGGCGGTGGGGACGCTGGTGGCGGTGATCTCCATCGTCGAGGGCCTGAACCGCTACGTTGCCGAGCGCGTCGCTGACCTCGGCGCAAACGTCTTCGGGGTGGACCGCATCGGCGTCGTGACCAGCCGGGAGGCATTCATCAAGGCGCAGAAGCGCCCCCCGCTGCGGCTGGAGGATTACCAGACGTTGACGCAGCGTATGCAGTCGGCCGAGCGCGTCGGCGCCACCAGCATCAACTTCAGCGACGTCCGGTACGGCAACGAGCTGCTCGAAAACGTGACCGTCTTCGGCGTGACCCCCAACTACGCCGAAATCCGCAGCCTCGGCATCGCTTCCGGCCGCTTCCTGAACGAGACCGACGAGGTGCACCACTCCGCGGTCTGCTTTATCGGGCAAGACCTGGTCCAGCGCTTTTTTCCGGGGATGGATCCGATCGGGAAGTCGCTCCGCGTCGGCCCACAGGTGTACGAGGTGGTAGGGGTGGCGCAGGCGCTGGGGAGCGTCTTCGGCCAGTCACAGGACAATTTTGTGCAAATTCCGCTGGGGACGTATCAGAAGACCTGGCACCAGCCCAACGACTCACTGCGCATCTTCGTGCAGGCCCGCCAGCCCGAGCTGATCGAGTCGGCGCAGGACGAAGCGCGGATGGTGCTGCGGGCGCGGCGCCATCTGGCGTACAACGACCCGGACAATTTTGCCATCGTTTCGCCGGCGTCGTTCACCGGGCTGTGGGAGCGGCTGACCAGCCGGATCTTCACCATCGCCATCGGGCTCACCTCGGTGTTCATGGTGGTGGGCGGGATCGTGATCATGAATATCATGCTGGCGAGCGTGACCGAGCGCACCCATGAGATCGGCATCCGCAAATCGCTGGGGGCGCGGCGGCGGCACATCGTGACCCAATTCCTGGTGGAATCGGTGGTGATGGCCGCGATCGGAGGGCTGCTGGGTCTGCTGCTGGCCCTGGGGATCGCCGCGGTGGTGAGGGCCACTACGCCGTTGCCCATCACCACGCCGCTGCGCGCCGTCATTCTCGCCCTGACGCTTTCAACCGCCGTAGGACTGTTTTTCGGCATCTACCCGGCCGTGCGGGCCTCGCGTCTGGATCCGATCGAGGCCCTGCGCGCCGAGGGTTAGACGGACGTACGGAGGCGACGCAGGGTGGCGCAAGATTTCCGCGAAAATGTCGCTCAGGCAGTGGACACGCTGCGCGGGCACAAGCTGCGCAGCTTCCTGACTGTGCTGGGCGTAGTGATCGGCGTGGGCGTGATCATCGTCGTGGCGGCGCTGCTGACCGGGTTTGACCGCAGCATCACAGAAGAGATCTCCTCGTTTGGCGCCGATACGGCGTTCATCCACCGGTACGCGCAGGGGCCGCGCAGCGGGCGGCTGACCCGCGAAGAGCGGATGCGCAAGCCGCTGTCGCTCGATGACGGCGAAGCCATTCTCGAGGCCTGCTCCGCGGTGAAGGCCGTAGCCATTTCGCTCTTCCAGGAGACCAGCCCCCATGGCGTCCGCAGCAAGGACACCGAAGTGGTCGGGATCGACTTCCGCGGCACCTTTCCGAGCTTCGTGCAGGTCTATGCCAACGCCGCGCTGAAGGAGGGCCGCTTCTTCACCGAATCGGAAAACCTCCACCGTGAAAAGCTGGTGGTGCTCGGCGAAAACGTCGCCACGGCGCTCTTCCCGACGGTGGACCCGATCGGCAAAGAAGTCCTGGTGGACGGTTCGACCTTCGTGGTGATCGGCGTGTTTGAAAAACCCAAGGGGGGCTTTGGCGACCGGGATGAGGACCGGCGCGTCGTCCTGCCCTACTACACCTTCCGCAAGATCTATCCGGCGGCCGACGAGCACGGCGTACGCATCCAGGCATTCCCCGGCAAGCTGGACCTGGCCATTGACCAAGCCACCGAAGTCCTCCGGCGGCGGCGCAACGTGGGCCACGACCAGCCCGACAATTTTGCCGTGCAAACCTCGCAGCAGTTTGTGGACCAGTTCCATCAAATCGTCGGCGCGACCGTTCTGGTCATGGTGGTGCTCAGCACGATCGGTCTGATGGTCGGCGGCGTCGGAGTGATGAACATCATGCTGGTCAGCGTGACCGAGCGAACGCGCGAGATCGGCGTCCGCAAGGCCATTGGCGCGCGCCGCCGCGACATCGCCTGGCAGTTCCTATTCGAGGCCATGGCCCTGACCGGCGCGGGCGGCCTGATCGGCGTCCTGGCGGCGGGGACGGTGGCGCTGCTGATCCCGCGGTTCACAACGCTGCAAGCGGTTGTGCCGCTGTGGGCGGTGGCGGCCGGGTTGAGCGTCTCGATCGGTGTGGGATTGCTCTTCGGCGTCTGGCCGGCGATGAAGGCGGCGCGGCTCGACCCGGTCGAAGCACTGCGCTACGAATGAGGCGGAGCGTTGCATTCTGATCCGCGCAGGTATATGTTGCCGGTCGACCCGGAAATCGATGGAAATCCCAGATAATTGGAGGTCATTGTGAAGCGCTCCATCGTGGCATTCTCGATTCTCTCCGTCGCGCTCGCAGCCGTGTACGCGGGGGCACAGCAGCCCGCGGAACAGACTTCGCCCGCCGCGTTCACCGACGTCTATCACGTCCATTTCGTTAAGGCCGTGCCCGGGAAAACGACGGACTTGGAGCGAACTCTACTTGCGCCGTCCGTCGATACACCTATGCCCACGCATGTCCTCGTGCTCCGGCATCGCGAAGGGGACGACTGGGACTTCGCGTCGATTGCTCACGAGGGTGCCAGTTACACCGTAAAGGCCAGTGACCAACGCATGACCCCGGCGCGTGAGCTGCGCGACCGGCACAACGACACCATAGCGGTCGGGCCCGCGTGGCCGGAGTTCGCCCGCGCTCTAGGTCTGAGTGGCCCGCAAGCCGGCGCGCAGCCCGCGGGCAATTCGGTCTACATCATCACGATATATCGCGGCTTGCCGGGGCATCGGGAGAAGCTATACGAAACGCTGCAGCGCATTGACCGAGCGTCGCGCAAGCCCGGCAACTCCGTCATCCTGCGACATGCGGAGGGTGCCGAGTGGGATTACGTCGTCATTACCCGCTACGACTCGTGGCAGGACCTCGCAGCGGACCAGGCGGATGCAGAAGCCGATCAGCGCGCCAAGCGTTTCGGTTTCACCCAAAGCCCCGGCCTTGAACTGCGTGAGCACATGCTCTCGCATCACGACACCATTGCCGAGCGCATTCCCGTCCAGGCTTCTGCGTCTCCGGCAAAATAGGCCGTTTTTAAGAAAGCCCGTCGCCGAACTATTCGACTGAAGAATCTGTCTTTTGTGCCAAAACTCCGACAACAGGGAGCAGTTCACAACACAAGCCATAGAATAATCTTCGATGAGAGTTTTCAGCGATCTGTTGTCAGTTTTCAGCTATCCAAAACGCACAACCGATCGCGCACAGGCGTTTCGTCGCATTGACTTGTCGCGCTCCCGCGCTTACGATTGCCCTCCGGTTTCGTTCACGATGATTGGGCAAACGCTTTCGCACTATCGCATCACCGCCAAGCTGGGGGAAGGCGGGATGGGCGCGGTCTATCGCGCTGAGGACCTGCAACTGGTGCGGCCGGTGGCGCTGAAATTCCTGCCGGCCGAGCTGGCAGCCGACCCGCAAGCCCGGCAACGCCTGCTGAACGAAGCCCGCGCTGCCTCGCGCCTCAACCATCCGCACATCGCCACGATCTACGAAGTGAGCGAGTCCGGGGAGACCCCGTTCATCGCCATGGAGCTGGTGAGCGGCGAGAGCATGAAGCAAGTCTTGCTCCGCGGAGCGCTGGCGCCGGCGCAATTGCTCGAGGTGGCCCGGCAGATTGCGGAGGGGTTGAACGAAGCGCACCAAGCCGGCGTGCTGCACCGCGACATCAAGCCCGCCAACGTCATGCTGGACTCGAAACAGCGGGTCAAGGTGCTCGACTTTGGGTTAGCGGTGATCACCGGACGGCAGCGCGCGCCGGGGGAAACCGAGGAGGGCTTCATCTCACGCACGGCCACGCACTGGAGCACGGGCGGCACGGTGCCGTATATGTCGCCCGAGCAACTGCGCGGGGAGCCCACCGACGCCCGCAGCGACATTTTTTCCTTCGGCGTGCTTCTCTATGAATGCCTGACTGGGCGGCTGCCGTTCCGCGGCGAGACCTCGATTGACGTCTTGCATGCCATCCTGCGACAGCCGCACACGCCCCTGCGCACCCTTGTTCCCGACATTTCACCGGAGTGGGAGCAATTGGTGGAACGGTGCCTGGCCAAGACACCCGCGCAACGCTATGCGTCCTTACAACAGGTGCTGGAAGGGCTGCGACGCGCGGCGGCGCCGACGGCCACCTCCGAGAAGTCGCTGGCGGTGCTCTACTTTGAGAATTTGAGCGCGGACAAGGAAGACGAATACTTTCGCGACGGCATCACTGAAGACGTCATCACCGAACTGTCCAAAATCCAAGGTTTGCGCGTGTTCCCGCGCTCGGCGGTCCTGGCCTTCCGGGACAAGCCGGCCACGGCCCCGCAGATTGGGCAGCAGCTCAATGCCGCTTACGTGCTGGGGGGCAGCCTGCGCCGCGCCGGCAACCGCCTGCGCATCACCGCGCAACTTATCGAGGCGCGGACGGGCCACTCGGTCTGGGCGGAACGCTACGACCGGCAACTCGAAGACGTGTTCGCCATCCAGGACGAGATCGCGCAGAACATCGCCCGGGCCCTGCGCCTGATGCTCACCGAGAAAGAGAAGCGCGCCATCGAGAAGTCACCCACCATCGACGTGCAGGCCTACGATTACTATCTGCGTGGACGCCAGTTCTTCCATCAGTTTCGCCGCAAGGGTTTCGAGTTTGCCCGGCAGATGTTCGCCCGGGCGAGCGTGATTGACCCGAACTACGCGCGCGCCTACGCCGGCGTGGCGGACTGTTGCTCGTTCCTCTACCAGTACTGGGAGGCCAGCGAAGCCAACCTGAAGGAAGCCGACGCCGCGAGCCGCAAGGCGCTTGAGCTCGACCCGGAGTCGGCTGAGGCGCACGCCTCGCGCGGGCTGGCTCTGTCGTTGAGAAAGCAGTTCGTTGAAGCGCAGAAGGAGTTCGAAACGGCGATCCGGCTGGACCCGAAGCTGTTCGAAGCCTATTACTTCTACGCGCGGGCCCGCTTCGCCGAGGGAAAGCTTGAGGACGCGGCGCACTGGTTTGAAGAGGCGAGCCGCGTGCGCTCCGAAGATTACCAGGCGCCCAGCCTGCTCGGCATGGTCTACAGTGGGCTGGGTCGTAAGGAGGAAGCTGCAGACGCCTACCGCCGCTGCTTGCGAGTGGCCGAAAAACAACTGGAGATGCACCCGGACGATGCGCGAGCACTGTATCTGGGCGCCACGGCACTGTGTCAATTGGGAGAGCGAGCGCGAAGTCTGGAGTGGGGGTCTCGGGCGCTGGCCATAGAGCCGGAAGACTCCGGGGTCCTCTACAATGTGGCCTGCGTGTATGCGCTTCTAGGCCAGGTCGAACAGGCCATCGAATGCTTGGAAAAGGCTGTGCAGCACGGTTTCGGCCACAAGGGCTGGTTGGAGAATGACTCCGACCTCAACTCCGTGCGTAGTCATCCCCGCTTCCAGGCCCTGCTCGCTCGGTTATAGGTGAGTTCCTCGAGAATTAGGGTGCGGAGGGTTGCGCGGCGGGGTGCAGGGCGCGAAGACTGGGGTCGGCGGCGAGCAGCCGCGGGAAGTCCTCGACGTAGCTCTTCAGGTAAAACCGCAAGAACCTCTGGAAGTGGAACGATTCCATTTCTGCGATGGCCTGTGGCGGCGTCCAGTTCTGCGCCGCGATGCGGTAGACCGCGACCATCACGCCGGTGCGGTCGGCGCCGTAATGACAGTGGACAAAGATCTTCTTCTGCGGATTGGCGCGCAGCAACGCTAGAAATTCGGCGACCTGCTGATCGTTGGGGCTATGCCAACTGCTCCAAGGGATGCCGACGTAGCGCATGCCGAGCGCTTCAACCTGGCGGCGCTCCGCCTCGATGAGGTTGCGCTCGTCGCGGAAATTCACCACGATCTCAACCCCCGACTTCTTCAGGGCCTGAAATCCTTCTTGACTGGGCTGGCCGCCGCGATAGAGCAGGGGTGTGACCTCACCGAAGTTGGACACGCCGGCCGGGGCGAGCATCGCGCCATGCGCCGGGTAGTGCTCGGCGCGATACAGGTGCGCTGCAACCAGGACGATCGCCACGAGCAACGCGCTGCTCGCAAGGCTGTGAATGCGGATACGGAATTTCATCTCCATTTCCGGTGCGCAGAACCAGCATAGGGACGGCTTCGCGACGAGTCAACGCCGCGGCGCGACGTTGGGACGTGAATGCCATCAGAGACTTGCGCTCTTCAGCAGGCCGCATCGTTCGAGGACGCGAGGCGCCAGCCGGAACCTGACCACAACTGATAGGTATTTTGGACACGCTTAAGGGCGAAGGTCATTCTGTTATAGAATATGCTCAGTGCGCGGTGGTTGTTTTTACCCTCTGCTGCGATACGCCGAGCATCGCAATGACACCACCAAACTGGATACGGGCTGCCCGCTGGCTGTGTGCTCTTCTGTTCAGCAGCCTCGCCCTGGCAGCCGGTGCAGCCCTCTGCTGGGGGCAGCTCCCTCTGTCAGGGCCTGCTCGGAAAGAATTGAAGCGGCAAGGCCATGAGCAGGACTTCTATGATCCCCAGGAGAAGTGCCCCGGGAGCCGTAAACGCACCGGCGAAGCCAGATTCGGCGAGTATATTGTGCGCACTTACCGGCACCCCAATGATGCCGGCTGTTTCCAGATTCTTCAGCGTGGGCGTCAGGTTCATTCAAAGATAGGCATGGTATTCCAGATCGGCGGAAGCCCCGAATTTGAGGAGGAACCAGCCAAGCTGCTGCGCATCGGCGCGGATATCCGAGGCGACGGCACGCCGGGGCTGGTCGTCGGGGAATGGACGGGCGGGGCGCACTGCTGCACCCTCTTCCACGTGTTCGACCTTGGCAAGAAACTGCGCAAGGTCGCGACGGTCGATGCGGAAGATGCGGGAGACTCGCGCTTTGTGGACCTGAAGGGCGACGGGAAACTCGAGTTTCAAACCTTCGATTACAACTTTGCCTACTGGCATGCGTCATTCGCCGAGTCGCCCGCGCCCGCAGTCATCCTGCGCTACCGAAATGGCGGGTTTCACTTCGCGGAAGAGCTGATGAGGAAGCCCCCACCGCCTGAACCGGAGCTGACGGCGCGATGCTCGACCTGATCTATACGGGCAATGCGCCGCAGGCGTGGCGCTTCTTCGACTTGGCTTGGCCGGCAGGACGGAAAGGGAAAGCAGAATTCCTGCGCGAATTCCGCGCCAAGCTTGCGAAAAGCTCTTACTGGTCTGACGTCGAGGCACTCAATCGCAGCCAGGTTCGGTAGACCAACGGGTTGGAGAGCGAGTGGGGTCATTTTGGAACCTGACCACTACTGATAGATACATTGGACACGCACTGTCAAATATTTTGTGCTCGCGTGGTGTTTTTTTCTTGACAACTTTTTCCCAACTCGTATACTGCCCGCTCAGATTCGGGGGAGCGCAGTTCGGCCCGCTCGCGGTCCCGAAACATCGGGAGGGCCTGCCGAGGACCACGCTCCGTACCCGGGTTTAATCGAGACAACAAGGGGGTCTCCCTTCCATCCCCGGCGCCGTTGCCGGTGGGCTCCGGCGCACATTTAGCGGTTTCCAATCCAGCCTGGAGGCCGGAAGAAATCGCCGGGGTGGAGTTTCCTCTTTTTGCGTTTCGGGCCCGGCTGCGAACTCCCTCCGGATCGAGTGGTGCCTGCTGGAGAATCAGGCACTGCGGTCCCTCAGGCACGCACTTGGGGGTAAAATAGAAGGGTTCTCTATGTTCCGGGGAGCCCTCCTGCGCGGAGGCGGAAATGTCAGAGGCGAAGATGGCCTTGAACGAGAAAACCTTGACCGGAAAAATCGAAACTGCGGCGGAAACCCGGCCCCGGACGGGCCTGGAGTTCCGGCGGTTCTTTACCGCTGGCAAGGTCTCTCCGTTCGAGGCGGTCGAGTGGGAACGGCGGACCGCGCTGATCGGCAACGAGAAGGGCCAGACGATCTTCCGCCAGGAAGGCGTCGAGGTGCCGAAGTCCTGGTCGCAGACCGCCACAAACATCGTGGCCTCGAAATATTTCCACGGCAAACCGAACACGCCCGAGCGGGAGACTTCGGGGCGGCAACTGATCGCCCGGGTGGCCGACACCATCGTCTCCTGGGGCGAGCAGGGCGGCTATTTCGCCTCGACGGCGGCCCGCGACGCCTTCCGCGATGAGTTGACGCACCTGCTGGTCGAGCAAAAGATGAGCTTCAACTCGCCGGTGTGGTTCAACGTGGGCGTGCAAGCCAAGCCGCAGTGCTCGGCCTGCTTCATCAACTCGGTCCGGGACGATATGGAATCGATCATGAACCTGGCCAAGACCGAGGGCATGCTGTTCAAATGGGGTTCGGGCACGGGCACGAACTTCTCCTCGCTCCGCGGCAGCCGCGAAACGCTCTCCGGCGGCGGCATCGCCTCCGGCCCGGTCAGCTTCATGAAGGGGTTCGACGCCTTCGCCGGGGTGATCAAGAGCGGCGGCAAGACGCGCCGCGCCGCCAAGATGGTGATTCTGAACGTGGATCACCCGGACATCATCGAATTCATCGACTGCAAGATGAAAGAGGAACGCAAGGCGTACGTGCTGATCGAGCAGGGCTACGACCCGGCGATTGACGGCGAAGCCTATACCTCCATCTTCTTCCAGAACGCCAATCATTCGGTGCGCGTCACCGACGAGTTCATGCAGGCGGTCGAGGAAGACCGCGACTGGTGGACACGGAACGTCACCGACGGCAGCCCGGCCACCAAGTATCCCGCCCGCGAATTGCTCCACCGCATGGCTGCATCGGCCTGGCACTGCGGCGACCCCGGCATGCAGTACGACACCACGGTCAACCGCTGGCACACTGCGAAGGCCACGGCGCGCATCAACGCCTCGAACCCGTGCTCGGAGTACATGTTCCTGGACGACACGGCCTGCAACCTGGCCTCACTCAACTTGCTGAAATTCCCGGGGCCCAACGGCCAGTTCGACGTCGAAGCTTTCCGGCACGCCGTGGACATCACCATCACCGCCCAGGAAATCCTGGTAGACAACGCCAGCTACCCGACCGAGAAAATCACTAGGAACTCGCACGACTTTCGCCCGCTGGGCCTAGGCTACGCCAACCTGGGCGCGTTGCTGATGTCCATGGCGCTGCCGTACGATTCCGACGCCGGGCGCGACATGTGCGGCGCGGTGACCGCGCTGATGTGCGGTGAGGCCTACGCGCAGTCGGCCCGCATCGCCGAGCGCATGGGGCCGTTCCCCGGCTACAGCGTCAATCGCGAGCCCATGCTTGACGTGATCCGGATGCACCGCGACGCCCTGCGGCCCATCAAGCCGGAAAACGTCCAGCCGACGCTGCTGCGGGCGGCGCAGGAGGCCTGGGACGCGGCGCTTGATCTCGGCGAAAAGCACGGCTACAAGAATTCGCAGGTGACGGTGCTGGCGCCAACCGGCACGATCGGCTTCATGATGGATTGCGACACCACCGGCATCGAGCCCGACCTGGCTCTGGTGAAGCACAAGAAGCTGGTGGGCGGCGGCGTCATCAAGATCGTGAACAACACGGTGCCGCAGGCGCTGATGCGCCTGGGCTATCTGCCCGAGGAAGCGGCGCAGATCGTCGCCCACATCGACCGCAGCGGCACAATCGAAGGCGGCCCGGGGCTCAAGCCCGAGCACCTGCCCGTGTTCGATTGCTCGCTCACGCCCGCCGGCGGCGGCCGGTCGATCTCCTGGCACGGCCACCTGCGGATGATGGCTGCGGCTCAGCCGTTCCTCTCCGGCGCCATCAGCAAGACGATCAACATGCCGGAAGATTCCACGGTCGAAGACATCATGCAGGCCTACATTGAGTCCTGGAAGCTGGGGCTGAAGGCCGTGGCCATCTACCGCGACAATTCCAAATGCTCCCAGCCGCTTTCCGCTGCCGGCGCGAAGAAAGAAGGCGGCGGGGCCTCGGCCGGTCGGAGCGAGCCGGCCCGCCCGAGCGGGCCCGCCGCGCCCAGCACGGAAGTCCCCGAGCAACGGGAGCTGTTCCATCGCGCCCACCGTCGCAAGCTGCCGAGCGAGCGCCACTCGATCACGCACAAGTTCTCCATCGGCGGCCACGAAGGCTACATCACCGTGGGCATGTACGAGGACGGCGCGCCGGGCGAGATCTTCATCAAAATGGCCAAGGAGGGCTCGACGCTCTCCGGGTTCATGGACGGCTTCGCGCTGTCGATTTCCATCGGCTTGCAGTACGGCGTGCCGCTCAAGGCGCTGGTGGACAAGCTCATCAACACGCGCTTCGAGCCCTCGGGCTACACCGGCCACCCGGCCATCCCGTACGCTAAGTCGGTGCTCGACTACATCGCGCGCTGGCTGGGCGGGCGGTTCATCTCCGCCGATTACCTGACGCAAAGCGGCCCGGTCAATGGCGAGACCCTCTCCCCACCGGCGGGCTCAACGGCGTTCGCTCCGGGCGCGGCCGAAGAAGGCCCGGCGTCGCGTTCCGCCGATATAGCGGCCGGCGCGCGCCCGCACGCCGCGATTGACGGCGCACCCACCTGCTCCGAATGCGGCATGCTGATGATGCCCAACGGCAACTGCTACAAGTGCGAGAACTGCGGCAGCACCTCCGGCTGCAGCTAGATTAGTTGCCGCCACACAGGATCAACACAGAAGTCACAGGGGCACAGAGTTCACAGAGAAGAGCAAGGGTTTCTGTGCTCCTTTACTTCCTCTGACTCCTCTGCTTCCATATGACCTGTATGGCGCTCGTATTGCGCGAATTGATCCCGCCGCTCACGGCGCGCACCCCCAGCGGGAAAACGCTGCGCGCCTGGGACTACAAGCAGAAGAGGAGCCTCGTCATCGCGTTTCTTCACACTGGCTGTCGTCGCTGCGAGGGGTTTGTTGAAAAGCTCGCGGCGCGTGCGGCCGAGCTGGCCGAGCGGGAAGCTCAGGCGCTGGTCGTATTTGCCGAGGCTCCCACGCTGGGCGTTCGGAATCTACCGGCGCAGGTGGTGGTCGCCGCGGACATGAGCGGGCGATCGCAGCGCGCCTATCTGGGTGACGACGCCTTCGGGCAAGCAGGGCAGGAGCGGCTCGGCGTATTCGTCGCCGACCGCTACGGGGAGCTCTATGCGCAGTGGGTGGCGCGAGAAGAGGGCGGCCTGCCCGGCGTCGGCGAAGTGCTCGAGTGGCTCGGGCAGATCCAGTTGGCCTGTGAGGAGTGCGGCGTCTCCGAGTGGCCGGCAGGTTCCTGATCCGCAAATGCAGTGGTGCGGCGCTTCGCCGACGAGGCGGGCCAGAAACAAAAAGGGGTCCGTTGCGGGACCCCTTTTGCTTTACCCCTTTTTGCTCCCGGCCCGTCGCGGCGGGCCAGGCCACCCCGGGAATCTGAGACAGTCTGTGGCTTTCGGAGCAAATGCTGTGCCAGCCGGTCGACCTTTTAGCCTCGCCGCCTAGGCCTTTGCCTGCGTTACACTTAGCGCCTTTCAAGTTTGTGGAGGCCGCTCGGGGTAGCCGCCGCTCTACGGTTTCTCACACGCTGCGGCTGTGCTTTCTATGTTCTTTGGGAGGAGCCGCAAAGACTGGCAGACTACGGCGCACCGACGGGGGATTCCATGCTGGTAGCGTGCGCCGCTCGCCAGCGCCGCCACGCGAACCGTCCGGGCCAGTAGAGCACCAGCGCCCAAAACAGGAAGCTCGGGCCGTAATCAAGGACGAAAAGGGTCGTCTCGAAGATTGATTCCGAGACCCGCTGATACCCGCTCACCACGGCGTTGCGCAGGCGTGTTCCGGTCGAGGGCGGCGTCATCTCCAGGCGGGCCTTGTATTCCTCGCTCAGTTTGAGCTGCACGGAGGCGAATTCGACGCGCTTCTCCGTGTTTTTGCGCTCGGCTTCCATCTGCTCGATCTCTTCGCGCACGCGGGCGATTTCCTGCTCGACCTCCAGCACTTCGGAGACTTTGCCTGTCCGCTGCTGGAGAATATCCACCAGACGCTTCTCGGCGGCGCGGGAATTGTTGAGCCGGGCCACAAGATCCGCGTACTGCTTGGTGACGTCTTCCCCGGACTGTGTTTCCTGTTCGACGCGCCCCAAGGCCTTGAGATCCGCGATGGCGGCCTCCAACTGTGGCGCGGGGATGCGCAGCGTTGCCGTCAGCGTCCGTGCGGCATCCTTGGGGGCATTCGTGGCGAGGTCGGCGACATAGCCCTTGTGCTGCCTGACGATGCGTTCCACCGCGGCCCGCGCCACCTCGAAATCCTTCGCGACAATCGTGAGCGATGCTGTCCGCGCAATCATGGGTCCCGCAGTCAGTTCTTTTCTGTCGCCTCCGCCCCCACCCCCTCCGCCCTTGAGGATGGGGTTGTTGATGTCAACGGTTCCGTGAGATACCTCCGCTGACGGTGCCTGCATCTTATGGACGACAAACAGGGCTGGTGCGGTCATCTTCGCGATGATCAGAAGTGCGACGGACGCAAGGCCCCACACCCAGCGGCTCATCAACCAGCGATGCCAACGCGAAACCGCCGGGGTCTGCTGCCTGGCTGGCTTTTTCTCTTTGCCTGTCGGCTCCTCTATCGCTGCGTTCACATGCTCGCTCAGTCGCGCAGGTGTGGGCTCAACTTGCCAGGCAACCATTTGCTGGGAGATGCCACGCAACTCGGCGGCGAGCGCCCGGCAACTGGGGCACGCGTCGATGTGCGCGGCAACGGCGGCGGCACGCTGGGGATCGAGCTCGCCGTCAAGATAGGCCATGACCTCTTCTTGTTCGACCAGATGCGTGGAACGATTCATCGTCTTTCCCTCAAGACTGGCTTGGCTGAGGCATCCCTTTCTGCGGCACCAGGAAGCCTTTCAGGGCCATGCGTGCGCGGAACAACCGCGAGCGCACGGAATTCACCGGGATCTGAAGCACGGCAGCAATTTCCTCGTAGCTCAGTTGCTCGTACTCGCGCAGCAGAAGTATCTCGCGCTGTTCGGCGTCGAGCTGATCGATCGCGTGCCGCACCCACAGCGCCGCGTCGGGATCGTTTCCCCCTGCAGGATCGGCGGCGCGGGCTACCTCCTCGGCGTCGCTCACCTCGCGGCCAGACTTGCGCCGCTCGGCAGCCAAGAGGTTGAGCGCGACGCCGTAGAGATACGTCCGGAACAAAGCGCGTGGCTCGTAACGCGCGGTCGCACGAAGCACAGCCATGAAGGTTTCCTGCGCCAGCTCTTCGGCGCGGGCGGCGTGGTTCAGGCGCCGGCGGAAAAAGCCGTAGATCGGCTGGCGGTAGCGCGCAAAGAGTTCGGCAAAGGCCTCGCGGGAACCTTGCTGGAACTCCAGCATCAGTTTTTCATCGCTCGTCAAGGCTGGCTTACCATCGCTCGCCGGGATCGCCTGCGGTCGGAGAGCATCGCCTGCTGCGCGATTCTCTCACCTGTGTAATGTCGCGGCGGCCGGAAAAGTTCCCGGCGGGAGAGAGATTCTTCGTCCCCGACGCGAGGGGGGGACTCAGAATGACGCTCGGGCAGGGGGGTGAGGGTTGAAGCTAAGAGCCGATGGAGGACTGGATGGCGAAGGCGATGGTTTCCGACCAGCGCTCGACGTCTTCGGCGCGCTCGGCTTCGACCATGACTCGCGCCAGCGGCTCGGTGCCGGAATACCGCAGCACGATGCGGCCGGAATTGCCAAGCGAGCGGTTGGCCCGGGCCAGGGCGCTCGAGACCTCAGGCAGCGATTCGAGCGGCGGTTTCGAGCGCACCTTCACGTTGACGATGGCTTGCGGGAAAACCTTGAGGTCCGCGACGAGCTCATCGAGCGGGCCGCGGAGCGCAACCAGGCAGGCGATCTTGAGCGCCGTCAGCAGGCCATCGCCGGTCGTGGCGTCGTCCAGAAAAATGATGTGGCCCGACTGCTCGCCGCCGAGGTTTGCGCCGCTGCGCCGCAACTCTTCGAGCACGTAGCGGTCGCCGACAGGCACGCGAGCGAGGCCCAGTCCCTCGGCGGCCAACGCGCGCTCCAGGCCGAGGTTGGCCATCGTGGTGCTGACAATGTGCTTGCCCTTCAACTGCCCGGCGGCTTTCAGATAGCGCGCCGCGGCGAGCAGCACGCCGTCGCCATCGACCAGCTTGCCCGAGGCGCACGAGAAAATGGCGCGGTCGGCATCACCGTCGAAGGCCACGCCGAGCGCGGCGCGCGTCTCGACCACCTTCCGCTGCAGGCTTTCCGGATGGAGCGAGCCGCAGCCCGCGTTGATGTTGCGTCCGTCGGGCTGGTTGTGGATGGCCACCACATCGGCACCGAGGGCGCGGAAAAGCTCGGGGCCCAGTTGGCTGGCCGCGCCGTTGGCGCAATCGAGCACCAGCTTCATGCCGGTGAGTTTGGCCCCGGCGAGCACGCGGCTGCGCAGGAAGGCCAGGTAATCTTCATCGAGCGACGCGTCGGCCTGAAGCGACACCTGGGCCGCGGCGACCTCCAAATCTTTCCTCTGGAGGATCTCGCGTTCGAGCGATTCTTCGACTTCGTCGGGGAATTTCATCCCCGAACCGGAAAACAGCTTCACACCATTGTCGTGGAACGGATTGTGCGACGCCGAAATCACCACGCCCGCCGAGAATCCCTTCCGGCGCGCCAGAAACGCCACGCCTGGCGTGCTGATCACCCCCGCCGAGGCAGGCGCTACCCCGGCGCGCGTCAGGCCCGCCGCAATTTTTCCGGCGATATGCGGCCCTGACTCGCGGGTATCCATGCCGATCAGGGCCCGCGGGTTGGGGTTGGTGCGGCGCAGATATTCGCCGAGCGTCCGGCCGACCCAGTAGAGCGTGCGGTCGTCGAGTGGATAGCTGCCGGGCACGCCGCGGATGCCGTCGGTGCCGAAGAGCTCTTTGGGCATGCAGGTCCTGTCGAGCGGTACTCTCAGTCGGGAATTCTGCGCTCCGAAGAAGATGAGCCACTCATTCTATCACGGCGCTGATTGGCTCCCGGGCTCAGCAGGGCGCCCGGCGCGGAACCAGCAACAACCGCACCTGCGACGGGGTCAGACTCACGACGGTGGCGCCGTAAGGCGCCGCAATCTGCTCCGGGGTGAGCTGGATGAGGGTCTCGCCCGCGGGGCGCCCGCCAAGGTCCACGGTGATGCCCAGGTCGGCCGGGGTGAGGCGCCGCAGCAGCGCGGAACGCCCGCGCAAACGCACGTGCACCTGCGTGGGCACATCGCCGGAAATCTCCAGTTCACGGGGAATGTTGCTGAATTCGAGCGGCACCAGATAGCCCATCTCGGCCGGGGGCGCAGACGTATAGGTGGTCCACAACAGGAAGGAGACCGCCAGCGCCAGCAGCTTCAGTCCCCAGTTGCTCAGCACCCATTCGCGGAGGAAGCGCATCGCCTATTTCCTCTCTGCTTCCGGCTCCCGCTCGCCGGGGGGCACCGGCAGGACAACCGTCGGACGGAAGCGCGCAAACAACGCCGCGAGGCGCTCGGCGAGCTGTTCTGGTGTGAGGTTGAGCTCGATGGCGCCGCCGGAGGCCAGCGCGATCGCTCCGGTTTGCTCGGAGACGAGCACGACGATGGCGTCACTTTCTTCCGTGACGCCGATGGCGGCGCGATGGCGCGTGCCGAGCTGGTTGGAGATCGTCGGGTTGAGGGAAAGCGGCAGGAAGCACGCCGCCGCGGCCACGCGGCCGCCGCGCACGATGACGGCGCCGTCGTGCAGCGGCGATGCGGGGTGGAAGATGGCGAGCAGCAAGTCGTAGCTGAGTGTAGCGTCGAGCGGAATGCCGCTTTCGATGTAGGTGCGCAGACCCGCGCCGCGTTCGAGCGCCACCAGCGCGCCGATGCGGTTCTGCGAGAAGTAGCTGGCGGCGAGCACCAGGTCGTCCTGCGTCCCGGTGGGGTTCTGCGCCGAGAACGGCGCCCAGAACAGGTTGCGCCCCATGCGCGCCAGCGCCCGGCGGATTTCCGGCTGGAAGAGCACGATCAGTGCGATGGCGAGGTAGGGCAGCAGGGTGGTGAGCAGCCATTCCACCATCTCCAACCGCGCCCACCGCGCCCCTTGATAAAACAGGGCCAGCAGGAAGATGGCCAACAGCATCGGCACGGCGCGTGTGCCGCGGAGCAGCTTGAGTAAATAGTAGAGGACGACGGCGATGATCAGAATGTCCAGCGCAGCGCGCGCGTCCAGGCGCACCAGCGCGTTCCACGGGAGGGCGATCGCCAGCATGGTCATCTGCCCTACGGTATCGTAGGCAGCGGAGCGGGGGCAAGGCCGCGGCGAAAGCAGCAGGTGGTCAACCTTTCAAGAGCACGCTCATCCCAAGCGCGCGTGTCCGCCGGGCGGGGCTGTGGTATGGTGAACAACGCTGCATTTGCAGCCGGTTTCCGCGATGAACACTGAAACCCTCAAGATCAGCGCGCGCTCAAACCCCAGCCAGCGGATCATTGCCGCGGGGATCGTGATCGGCTTCTGCTACTTCGCCTCAAGCGTGGTGAAGACGCTGCTGCTCTCAATCCTGTTGGCTTATTTGCTGGACCCGTTTGTGGAGTGGCTCGAGCGCTGGCGCGTCCGCCGGCCGCTGGGGGCACTGCTGGTGCTGCTGATGGCCCTGGCGATGGTCGTGGGCCTGGGCTACCTGGTGTTTGACCGGGCCGACCACTTCGCCAATGATTGGCCCAAGTACAGCGCAGTGCTCAAGCAGGCCGCCTCTGTGGTGGAGCGAAAGGTTGAGCGGCTGGAGGCGCGGGTCTCCGAGCTGACGCCGCAGGAACAGCAGGGCCGGACGGCGGTGCGCGTGGAGGAGCAGCGGCCGGTGCGCAGCCTGCTGTTGCGGGGGATCGGCTCGCTCTACTCGGCTCTGCTCACGGCGACCTTTGTGCCCTTCCTGGTTTTCTTCATGCTCGCGGCCAAGCACGCCGTCTGGCATGGCACGCTCCAACTGTTCCCCACGGCCCACCGCACGCGCGTCAAGCACGCCCTCGAGCAAGTGAGCGCGATGCTGCGAGGCTATGTGGTGGGCAATGTGTTCGTGGCGGTCATCCTGGCGCTGGTGAGCTGGGCGTTTTTCTGGATGATCGGCCTCGAATACCCCTTCCTGGCCGGCGTGGTCTCCGGCGTGCTCAACCTAGTGCCCTACTTGGGAGCGATGCTGGCGTGGTTGCCCCCGTTTGTCATTGGCCTGAGCCAGTGGAAGCATATTGCACCGTTTCTCGGCGTGGCCGGCATGTTGAGTTTCTTCCATCTGCTCGCCATCAACGTGCTGATGCCGGCGCTGGTGGGGAAACGTGTCCACCTGAACGCCCTGGCGGTGACCGTCGCGCTGCTGTTCTGGGGCTGGCTGTGGGGCGCGATGGGACTGATCCTTGCCATTCCGATCACGGCGACATTAAAGGTGATCTGCGACAACGTGGAGAGCTGGCAGCCGACGGGCCGCTGGTTGGGCGCGTAGTCCGGAGAGACGGAATCATCCGCAGTCAACGCTTCGGCGGCGCCTTCAGGCTGCGAACATAGTGAACCAAGCGCCAGATCCGCTCGTCGGAGTGAGTCTTGGCGAAGCCAGGCATGCCACTCAAGCGAATGCCGTTCCTAATGATCCAGAAAAGTTCGGCGTCGGACCACTGCTGCACTTCAGGTGAGCCCAGGTCGGGCGTCCGCGGATACATCCAACGACCGATGTCGGTCGGCTTGCGCCCGTCCATGCCATGACAGGTCGCGCACACCCCCATGAAATCCATCTCGCCGAGAGCCACGCTCGAGCTATTGCTCGGGGGCGCCGGCGGCAGAGGTCCCCGGGCGCTCCTGCCGACAGTCCAACCTTTGACCCGGGTGGCCAACCGGGTCTCCATTCGCCCGGGCTCATTGAGCGCGCTCAGATTGAACTGGTAGGCGACAAAGGTGAGGCCGGCTAGGATCAGGAGCAACGCCACCAGAACGACGGACAAGGCTTTGCGGCGCATGGATCTCCCGGTTAGTTTACTCCGGTATTCGCCCGGAGGAGTGGTTCCTGCTGCTTGAGTCGCGAAAGAAAAGCCGCAACTCCGGGTGTGGGGGCAGCCATCCCTTATCGGGCCCGCACACCCGGGTCGCGCGCTGGGCCCGGCCTACATCATCGCGCCGAGCTTTACTTCTTCCCACTTCCCGTCTTTGTTGACTTCCACCTTGGAGGCGAGAATCGCGCCGTTGTGGATCGTGCCGCGGACGCGGACGGTCTGGCCCACATAGTCGGCCAAGGCGATCGAAGGAGCGAGAATCGCGTGGAATTTCTTGTCCTTCGTCAGCAGGGCCCCCGGCGTTCCGCCCTTCAGACACATCGTGCCGCATCCCTTCACCGGACCGTGGTCATTGCCGGTGAGCGAGTTGTCCTTCAGGTAGCACTTACTGTCTACCAGCGTGCCCTCCAGCGTGACTTCCTTTTCAGCGGCGTACGCCCCGAGAGCGAGGGCCAGGGCAGCCGCTACGAGAACTGCGAACATCGTCTTCCTCATTGGTGAATCCTCCTTTTAGAATAATTTTCCCCTGGGTCTACGAACTTGCACCTGTGAGCGCCCGCGCGCTTAGGCGCCGGTGGAAAGAAGCTGGCGCAGCCGCGCATGCAACCGCTCGCTGACCGCCAGCGGCGTGCCCGCAACTCGGTGCTCACAAACAATGGCCAGCATCTTCCGCGTGGTGTCGTACGCCACCCAGCAGCGATGGCAGCGCGCCAGGTGCTTTTCGATGGCGCGCGCCAGCTCCGCCGTTACCTCGTCGTCAAGATAATTGGAAAGCTCAGCCAAAACTTGGCGACAGTGGAGCATCAGGTTGTCCCCTTCCGTTCGGGAAATTTCACCAGACGCGAGGCCACCATCCCCCGCACCATCCATCCGGCGCGCACCAGACGAGACTTCAAGCCGGGCCGGCGCGCGAAGCGCTCCGAGAGCGCCTCGCGCATCATGAGGCGGGCGCGCAGCAGGCGGGACTTCACCGCCGCGATGGTCAGGTCCAGCACCTCGGCGACCTCGACGGTATCCATCTCGGCGACGTCGCGCAGCACGAACACCACGCGGTAGGGTGGCGCCAGTGACAGGATGGCCTCTTCGATGATCCGGCGGATTTCTTCGGCAGCGTAAAGTTGCTCGGGATTCTCGTGCCAGCTTTCCAGGTGCTGCGGCACGACCTCGCCTTCGGTGACATCGGGATCGTCGAGCGAGACGCTCTCGTGCCGCCGGCGGATCTTTTGCAGCGCCGCGTTGATGGCGATGCGCGTCAGCCAGGTGGTGAAGCGCGAGTCGCGGCGGAATTCGCCCAGGTGCCGGTAAACGTTCAGGAACGTATCCTGCAACGCCTCCTCAGCGTCTTCCGCGTTGCCGGTCAGTGCCACGGTCGTGCGAAACACCCGACACTCGTGCCGCCGCACCAGGTCTTCGAACGCCTGGGTGTCGCCGGCCAGCGCGCGGTCCACCAGCGGCAGGTCGTCGTCGCCGGGCACTCGGTGGCGCAACGGCTTCGCTTCCGTAGGGCTCTGGGTCATTGCACCTGCGTCGGGCCTACTTGTCTGTGATCCCTAGATTGGGAAAAAGGATTCAACCGGATGAGGGAACTTTTTTCTTCTGCCGCGCCCGTCCGGAGAATCTCTTGGCCGCGAGCTGTCGTCCTACGGGTCGAGGAGAACAATATGCTGCTCGGAGAAGTTCTAGGCTTCTGGCTCCTGGTGGGAGTGGCCTTTTTCGGGTTGCGGCGCATGTCCACTGGCAGGAAGGCCGAGATATCGCGTGTAGTGCCGCGGTCGAATGGGCTACGCCCATAGCCAGCCGGTTCAAATGGCTGCTCCAGGAACCGTCTCGGCGGGAATAGGCCGCCGGTGAGAAACTCGGCCGCGTCACCAGCGCCCCTCGCCGCGAAGGAGGCGCAAATGGATCGGGACACCGACTCTAGGCTGCCGCCCTGCAAATTCGGGGGAGAGGAACTGATCTTGCAGGTGGACGAATTGATTCCCAGCGAGATCGAGGCGATTTCGCCGGTGGTTGAGAAACTGATGCGCCTGCTCGCGGACCGTGGTTGCGCGCCAGGGCAGGAGTTCGCCGTGGAGACAGCGCTCCGCGAAGCCCTGGCCAATGCCGTTCTCCATGGGAACCGCCAGGACGCGCGCAAAAACGTTCGCGTGTGTTGCGCCTGCAAGCCGGATGGTGGAATTCTCATCATCGTGAAAGACGAAGGCGAGGGATTTGATCCGGCGAGGGTCCCCAGCCCGCTTGTCGGCGAGAATATCCACTCCGAACATGGCCGCGGGATCTACCTGATCAACCTGCTCATGGACGAGGTTCGCTTCGAGCGCGGAGTCCGGCAAGTCCCTCTCCGCAAGGGATGATCTCCGGTGGAGGCAAGCGACGGCCGGGAGCGCTCGTGCAGGAAACCGATATCAGTTGCCTGGCGGCCCCGGAGCAGCCTTTCGGTTAAGTGGAACTCTGGGCCGGTAACGAACGGGCTCACCGCCACCTCGAGTTGGCCGGTCTGGAGGGCGGCGTGATCGCGCTGCCCTCAGGCGGTGGCGCCGCCGGAGATCTTTATGCCCTCTCCGCCTGCGGGGCAGAGCCTGCCCGCGCCGGGAACAGGCGGCCTTCCTCAACGGATGCCCAACAGTTGCTCCAACTTCGCCCGGTCGAACCCCACGACGGCTTCACCATCCACCAGCGTCACCGGCGTGGTCATGTAACCGAGCTTTTCCAGTTCGGCCAGTGCGGCTTGGTCAGCGGCAATGTTGCGTTCAGTGAACGCGACGCCGTTCTGTGAAAGAAACTCTTTCACCTTGCCGCAGAACATTCAGCCGGGCTGGCTATAAACCATGACTTTCTTGCTCATGGAAATCCCTCAGTACGCGAGATAGATATCGGCACGGGCGCGGTGCCGGAGGATCTCGTCGAGCGAGAGCGGCTTGGCGATGGGCTCGAGTTGCCCGATGTCGCGGACGCCGCTCGAGAGGCTGATGAGTTGCGCCATAGTACCGTTGAACGTCACTTCCACGCCCTGCATGTGCAGCCAGCGCAGGAACTCCTGGTACGTCTTCGGGAAATCCTTCTTCGTCGGAGTCTTGTACTCGGCCACCAGGATGTCCTTCAGCTTGTCGGGCAGCTCGTAAGCCAAGCTGGTGGGCTTGCCCTGCCAGATCTTCAGGTCTACCACGGCCGCGGCGTCAAAAAACATCTCCACCTTTGCGCCCTGCTTCAACGCTGCTAGCGCCACGTCAAACGCCACGCAGGGCTGGTTGTCGTCCTGCTTGAATCCCGTTTTGAGGTGTACGAACACGCGCTTGCCCGCCAGCGGCCCCGGAGAAGCGTTGGATGGCGCGTTGGAACTCAGCAGTCCGAGCAACAGGGTGATCCCAATAAGCAATTTCACTTTCATCTTTCTCCTCCGGCTGGGTGCAAACGGGGATTTCGCGACTGGCGACTCAGTCGCTCCGGCCATTTATCAACGACGCTTGATAGCCGGTCGAACGGATGGCTTCGATCAGTTGCGATATTCGTAGCTGTCTCGGATCGTACTTCACCGTGGCTGAACCGGACGCGTAATGGACCTCGGCCTGCATTACGCCGGGCGTTTCCGCCAGCTTGCGCTGGATGACCACCGCACAGACTTCGCAGTCCATCCCGCGGATTCTCAGCTCAACGATTTCGAGCTGCGCCGTGGCTGCGGAATGGCGCGTAGTCGCTACTGGCACCAGCTTTCCTCCGTACGCCGGGAACAAAGCCAGGGCCGCCGTCGCTGTGGTGGCCAGCCATAGCAGAGGCTTCGCCAGGCGAGGTGCGCGGCTGGGGAGCACACAGACGTCTCGCGCGCATACCGGCGCCGTTTTTGGCCTGCGATAGACGAAGTAGAAGCCCAGGGCCAGCAGCAGGCCACTCAGCGCAAGGAAATAGGGGCGCAGCGGCGCAAACAGGGTGACCAGCCCGACGCCCAGACCTGCGCCGCCCAGAATCAGCGGGCCCAGACAGCACAGCGAGGCCACGAAGGCCGTCACTGTGGAGCCTAAGGTCAGGAATTTCTCGTTCACGGCCCTTCCCCCTAGAGATTCTTTATGACCTGCGTGAGCGCACCTTTGAGCTGCCGCAGGGCTTTTTCGCCCTGGCCTACGCGCACGCAGTCGGCCACGCAAGTCTCCATGTGGTTTTCAAGAAGCCGCGCGGTGGCCTGATTGAGCGCCGCGCGCACGGCTGAGAGTTGGATAAGCAGATCTTCGCAGCTTGCGTGTTCGGCCAGCATGCGCTTGACCCCGCGCACGTGGCCTTCAATGCGACTCAACCGGTTCTGGAGTTCTTCCTCGACCTCCGGATCCAGGTAGATGTCTTTGCGCAGCGCTTGGGCTTGGGCCATATATCCCCTCCCCTGGGATAGGATACAGTAGCCCCGCGCTTCAAGGCAACTGTTTTCTTGCATCCTTTAGAACCGGGCTAGGCCAGCGAGCGCAGCCGGTTCACGAGAGAAGACAGATCCGGCGCTTCCTGAAAAAGCCGAATGGCAGCGAGCCCGGCAGCGCCCGCGGCCAGGCAGGCTGAGGCGTTTTCGAGGGCTACTCCGCCGATGGCGAGAACCGGGATGCGCACGCTCCGGCATACCTCGGCGAGCCGGTCGAGTCCCTGCGGCGCGCCGAACGCCGCCTTCGAAGGCGTTGCGAAAACCGGGCCGAAGATGAGGTAGTCGGCGCCGTCACGTTCGGCCTCGACCGCCGCGGCCCCTGAATGGCACGAGACTCCCATCAGAAAGGTACCGGCCTGCTGTCCGGCTGTCCGGCGCCAACGCACCACTTCCATGACCGGCAGCGATTCCTCGCCGAGGTGCACGCCCGCAGCGCCGGCGGCCAGCGCCACGTCGAGCCGGTCGTTGATCAGGATGCGCGTGCCGCTGCCGTGCGCTGCGGCAACCGCCCCGCGAGCCAACTCGACCAGCGCGTTCGCCGGAAGATCTTTTTCGCGGAGCTGGATCCAATCGACGCCGGCGGCGACAGCGCGGCGGATGACGCCCGGAAGGTCGTCAGCGACCGGCGCGCCTGCAACCCCTTGCGGAAGTGCGCGCAGCGCCGCACGGTCGGTGACGTAGCAGAGGATCGGCTTAGTTTCGCGTGGCAACGGTTGCCGGGCGCCGGCGCCAGATCATCCCGGCGGCCACGACGATATCGAGCAGGCCCAGCCCGGTGATGACGCCGCGCACCGAAGGATTCAGCAGGAAAGGGATCAGCGCCGGATAGCGGTTGAGGATGAAGTTGCGTTCCCAGGCGTACGACCAGGGGATGAAAACCAGCAGCACGCCCAACTCGAAGCACAGCAGGATGAGCACCACGCGCAGGAAGCGATTCATGTGCGCGCGGGAATCAAGTCTGCTTCCCCAGCGCGGCGATGCGTTCGGCGACATCGCGGTAGTCGATGTTCATGCCGTACACCTGGGAGAAGCTCTTCAGCGCAGCCGCCTGGTCGCCGGCCACCTCCTGTGCGACGCCCAAGTCGTAACGCAGCGCCAGAATGGACTCCTGATCGAGGCCCGGGGTCTGCAGCGCGCGCTCATACCACATTACGGCGATACTCGCCTGCCCCTTTTGCATGAACACCAGCCCCAGCAGTGTACAGCATTGCATTGCGTAGCGGAACGCCCGGCCCTTGTCGTTGGCCTTGGCCACTTTCTGGAACTCGCCGATGGCTTCCTCAAGCAGGCCCATCTCACGGTAGGCGATGCCCAGATTGTAGTGCGTCTCCAGGTCTTCTTCTTCAGCGCCCATTTCACCCATCTCGGCGCGAAATTCTTCGAAGACCTCACGCAACGGCTCGCTGGTTTCGCTGGCGGCGGACTGGCGTTCAGGTGTGGCGAGACCAACCGGTGCCGGAAGCGGCCCGGCCTCCACAGGCTTCTCTGCCGCGATGGGGGCCATGAGGTTCGGCACCAGCCCCTCGAATTCCGCGGACAGCTCGGCGAGGAACTGGTCCGCCATCATCGCCGCAGCAGCGGGCTGTGCGGCGGGTTGTGCCGGCTCGGGCGCCGACGGGATTTCAGTCGGGACGGGTTGCAGTTCAAGCTCGTATTCGGGGGCGGGCTGCTCCGCAGGCGCCGGAACCACCGGGGCAGGTTCGGTCGGCGCTGCGGCACGCAAGTCAGGCTGCGGAGCTGTCGGCGGAGGCGCGGGCAACTGCTCCTCCACCTGGTGCGAGAGTCTGGCCCACTCCTCGGAGAGGTCCACCTCGTGGATCAGGGGCTCACCGAGGGGCACTGCGGCGACTTCGAGCGCCGGCTGGATTTCGGCTTGCGGCACCAGCTCTGCCTCGACCGTGGGCACGACGAACTCCTCCGGCGCCTGCTGAGGCTGCGGGGACGGCAGCTCTTCGGCCGTCAGTCCTGCGGCGCGCTGGAAGCGGCGGCGCAGTTCGGAGAATCGCCCGGCACCCTGGACGTCCCCGCGCTCGAGGTAGATCTGCTCGAGCTGCGCGGCGAATTCGGCGGTGCGCCGGTCGTTTCCGGCGCCGAGGTTGAGGTCCAGCAGCTTTTCGAGAGTGACCGTATGGCGCGGAGCACGCTGGAGCATGTGTTCGAGGAGATCAATGGCCTTCTGCGTCAGACCGTAGCTGGAGAACAAGTCGACGTCGGTGAGAGACTGATTGATAAAGCTCTGCGTTTCCTCGTCGAGCGCCGGCTCGGGCGCCGATGGGCCAGGCTTGGGTGCGACGAGCGGCTCCCCCGGAGGCCGGCTCGGGGATTCCGGTCGTTTCCACCCGATCTCCGGAAGCGGTTCGAGCCCGATCTGGGTGCGCACCTGATTCAGACGCCGCCTGGCGGATTCGTCATCGGGGTTTCGCTCGAGAAGTTGTTCGTAGGCTAGTTTTGCTCGATCGAATTGCCCGGAAGCCGCTGCCGCCTCGGCGAGCTGGGCCAGCGCATCCGGCAACCGGAACGTATCGCTGGCCTGACTGTAAAGGTCGACAAGCCACTCCCGCGGCTCCAGGCGCCCCGGCAAGCGCTCGGCCGCGGCGATCAGGGCCTGGCTGAGAGGTTCGTGGTCGCCGGCTTCGGTCATAGGCTGGCGGACCTGCTCGAGCAGCTCGAGCGCCCGGTCAAGTTCTCCTGCGTCCAGCAACGCCGCACCCACCTTGTAGGTCAGCTCATAGTTCTTGGGGTTCCGCTCGAACACCTTGCGGGCCAGAGCCACGGCGGGCTCCAGCTGGCCGTTTTGCAGGTACTGCTCGACGAGCAAGATGGTCGCCGATGAGCCGGAATCCAGGTCCTGCAGAGTTTCCAGCAGCGAGGTTGCCTCAGAGCGCTTGCCGCCGGCAGCCATCGCGCGCGCCTTGAGGGTCACTGCGCCGGGATGACCGGACTCGATCTTGAGCGCGCGCTCGGCGAGCTTCTCGGCCTCGACATGTTCGCCGCGTTCGAACAGAAGCTGCGCCGCGCCCAGATAGGCCTCGGCAGCTTCGTGCTCCTGCCCGATGGCGGCGTAGAGGTCGGCCAGGCGCGTGCGCACGCGCAGGTTATCGGGCTCGGCCTCGAGCAGCTTGCGCAGCAGCGCGACCGCCTGCGCGTGGCGGTGGGACTTCAGGTGCACCTCGGCGAGCTGCACGTAGATCGGCCGGGCCTCACTCATCACGCCCTGCTGAACGTAGAGCTCAGCGAGTCGCTCGAGCGGCTTGGTCTCTTCCGGCGCCAGCTTGGCGATTTTCTTATAGATGGCGATGGCCTTGGTGATGAATCCCTCGTTCAGGTAGGCCTGCGCGAGGCGCTCGAAGTATTCAAGCGCCTGGAAGGTTTCACCCTGGCGCACGAACAGGTCGCCGATGGTCATCAAGGTGATCTGGTCTTTGGGATCCTGGCGGAGGATCTGCTGGTATTCGCCGATGGCCTGGGCGATCTTTCCCTGGTTTAGATACTTCTGGGCGGCTTCGACGAGTTTGGTCTTGTTATAGGCCATCAACGGCTCGTTGCTCGGCTTCCTCGCGAGGGGAGCGCTCGGCTCGCATCGGTGCCACGTAAGAAGACTTGCCCGGTCATGCCCGCGGAAACCACGGCCGCAGTTCCGGGCAGCAGACTGCCCCAGCGGAGGCCATCGAACGGCAGGCCAAGCGGAAGCAGAATTCACGCTAGCACGCGCCGATAGGTCAGTCAACGCAACGCGCAGCGGTGAGATTCAAAGATGCAATGGCACTTAAGGGGCAGAGGCAAGGCGCCGAAGGGGCAGGCTACACAACCCGCGGCGGGACGACCGAAGACGGGCGATCGAGCGGCAGGGGCTCCTGCGTGGCGCCCGCGGCCCAGCAGCAGGCCTCGCGCACCGGCGCAAAGGAGTACCGGTGCAGCGACGTGGGCCCAAAGATGCGCAGCGCTTCCATGTGGTCGGGCGTCGAATAGCCTTTGTTGCGCGCCAGGCCGTACTGCGGATAGACCTTGTCCCACTCCTCCATGGCGCGGTCACGGGCCACCTTGGCGAGGATGGACGCTGCGGCAATCGAGACCGAGCGCGCGTCACCCTTGATCAGGGGTTTCTGCTCGATGGGCACGTCGAGCCGCAGAGCGTCAATCAGCAGGTAATCTGGCGGGATGGCGAGCTGCGCCAGGGCTGCGGTCATGGCCTGGCGGCTGGCCTGATAGATGTTCCAGGCGTCGATGCGCTGGGCGTCCACCTCGGCGACGCCCCAGGCCACGGCGTGCTCGCAGATGCGCCGGGCAAGCACGGCGCGGCGCTCCGGGGTGAGTTTTTTGGAGTCGTCCAGGCCGACGATGCGCCGGTTGGGGTTCAAGATCACCGCCGCCGCCACCACCGGGCCGAACAGCGACCCGCGCCCCGCTTCATCCAGCCCGGCGATGCGCATCCAGCCGCGCTTGCGCGCCTCGCGTTCGAAGCGGGAACAGCACAGCCGCGCCATCGGGGGCGGATTCTATCACACCGCGCCATGGCGATTGGAGCCACAGACCGCTGACCGCCGGGGCGGGCTCGCGGCAAGTGCACACAGATTTACACACAGACAAAGACCAATCTGCAGCAAGCGGGCTGCTGAAGGCTGAAACCTGACGGGCTGAGAGCTTTTCCTTATTATTCGGGGGTAGGAACCTCAGGCGGTGTGGCAGGCAGCTCGATGCGCGCGGCGCGCTTGATGCGTGCCGCCTTTCCCTTGCGCCCGCGGAGGTAGTAGAGCTTGGCGCGGCGCACGCGGCCCTGGTTGACCACTTCGACCGAGCTGATGGTCGGCGAATTCACCGGAAAAATGCGCTCGATGCCGATACCGAAACTGACGCGCCGCACGGTGAAGCTCGCCCCTGCGAGCCGGCCGCGCTTGCTGATCACCACGCCCTCAAACGGCTGGATTCGCTCTTTTTCCCCTTCGACTTCCTTCAGACGCACGTGGACCCGCACGGTATCGCCGGGACGGAACTCGGGGAGGTCCTTTCGCACTTGCGCCTGCTGGAGTTTTTCGACCACTCGATTCATGAGAGATGATCCCGGCAGACCCGCTCAGGTGGGGCCAGCGCATCAAGGGCAAACTGCAATTGTAGCGAATTCCGAGAAGAGATTCAACAAAGAGCGCACAGTGGTACACAGAGACTCAGTGCGCCTTCCTGGCGTGCTCTGTACCGCTGCGGTGAATCGAAGTCCCCCCCCGCCGGCGGGTCAGACCGCCGAGGCGACCGAGCTATCGCGCCGGATGACGGCGTCGGCGAAGCGTTCCATCTCCTCGTGCTGGGGGCTGAACTGCAGCAGGAGGAGGCCCACCCCGGCAGCCTCGAATTCGGCGATCCGCTCGGCCACCTGTTCCGGCGTGCCCACTAGGCCTGCGCGCAGGCCGCGGTTCGACACCGAGTAATCCTCGAGCGATACGCGCTGCTCGAGCTGCGTCCCTGCGAGCCACTGCTGGTAATTCTGGTATCCCGCGGCGTTCTGTTTGACGTCGGTGATCCGCCGGAGCTCGGTCCGGGCCTCCTCTTCCGTGTTGCGGACGATGACAAACGCGGCCACGCCGAACTTCATCGGGGGCAAGCCCCAGCGCGCGCGCCGCGCCGAGACGTCGGCGATGCGTTCGCGGATCTTGCCGGGCGGGTCGCCGTGCATCAGGTAGGCGTCGCAGCGGCGCGCGATCAATTCTTTGGCGGCTTCCGACTCGCCGCCGGCGTAGACCGTCGGCCGCGGGCGCGACACCGGCTTGGGCTGTAGCACGTTCTCCTCGACGCGGTAGTAATTCCCGGAAAAGGAGAATTGGTCCTGAGACCACACGCCGTCCAACACCGTGAGCCACTCGGCGGTGCGGGCGTAGCGGTCGTCGTGCTGCTCGAACGCCACTCCGTATTTCCGGGCTTCGTCGGCCCACCACGACGAGACCACGTTCAGCGAGAGCCGCCCGCCGCTGATCCGGTCGATGTTAGCCGCTTGCTTGGCGAGCAGCGCAGGCAGGTGGAAGGTCGGGCGCACCGCGACCATGAGTTCCAGACGTTGCGTCACCGCAGCAAGCGCTGCGGCGGTGGACCAGGCGTCGAGCGACGCCGCAGAAACTCCTTTGATGTCGTTGAGGTTCAGCTCGGCAATCAGGGTCACATCGAAGCCGATCTGTTCGCTGCGCCGCGCCAGGCGGCTGACGTAATCCCAGCTCGCCTCCATGTTTTCGTCCTCGACGTTGCGCAGCCATCCGCCAAAAACGGGCAGCCAGTAGCCGTAGCGCATCACAGAGCCTCCTGTTCCAGGTAATCCGCGAGCTTGACGAACGGGTCGAAGCCGATGACCCGCGGCGCATCGGCGACGAAATTCGAGAGTGCGTTGATGTCGTAATAGAGCAGCCGGGCGTCCCGGTCGTCCACGATGTACTCGACACCGCCGACGTCAATTCCGGCGGCGCGCATGATCCGCTCCACCGCCTCGATCACCTCGACGGGCGGGGTGTACCCCTCGACGCGGAGGCCCGACTTCGCCGCATCGGTGGGGCAGGCGGCGCGCTGCAGCTCCACGCCGTCGGTGGTCTGGCAAATGTCGGCGGGACAGAGGTTGTAGCCTTCGCCGGAGAGAAACACGCGGATGGCATAGAGGTATTTGCCGCCGAGCACCTCCACGCGCGTGATGAATCCGCCGCGGGCGGGGATGAATTCCTGCACCAGGGCGGTGTGGTCAATGCCGAGGTCGAGGCCCCCTCCGGCCGCCGCCCGCTCCAGCTCCTCGGGCCGGTCGAACCGCCGTACGCCTGCGCCGCTGCCGCCGATGTTGGGCTTCACCACCACGGGGAAGCGGAGGCTACGGGCGGCCTGCGGTGCCTCAGAGGCATGATTGATGACCCGAGCCCGCGGATAGGGCAGGCCGAGCGAGTCCAGCAACGAAAGCTGCAAGGCCTTCGAGGTCTCGACGGTGAACGCCTTGTAACCGTTGATGACGCGCACGCCGATGTGTTCGAGGTGCGCCAGGTAGTGCAGCGTGTAAAAGATCCCCTGGACGTTTCCCCGCAGATAGGCCGACGGACTCATGCGATTGAACAGCAGCGCGTATTCGCCGTCCTTCGACCCGGCGTCGAACTGGTGATGGCTGGCGTCGATGCGGACATACGAAGTTCCGCGGCGGTCGAGCTCGGCGAACAGCGGCCGGAACCACTCGGGATGCTCGTGGTAGATGGCAATGGGGCGCGCGGGCTTTTTCATGTTTTTTCCTCCCCAAAAACAAAAAGGCCGCTCAGGTTTGAGCGGCCTCGGAATCCTTTCTGATTTAAGACTTATTTAAACCGAAGGACCTCCGCGGCCGCTCGTTGAGCGACACATACACATACAGAGACACATGCACGCGCCTGCCGGAGCGGTCCTGGATGTCACCCGGTATGTACTGCTCGGCTTCACGATAAGGAAACTCTCCCCAATGGGAACGCTAAAGATACCGGCGGCATTGCCCCGCTGTCAAGTGGATTCCGTTTCGCGACTCTGGCCGTACAGCTCGTCAAGCAGGGCGGCATCTTCTTCGGTGAGGGCTGCGCCAGCCAGCAACTCAGGGCGGTTGCGCAGCGTCTTCGCAAGCGCCATTTTGCGGCGCCAGCGGCGAATCTGCTCGTGGTTGCCGCCCATGAGCACCTCCGGCACCTGCCAACCGCGAAATTCCGCCGGCCGGGTGTAGTGCGGATAGTCCAGGATGCCCTGACTGGTGAATTGTGGCTCGTGACCGGTATGCGGCCCCCGCTGACCCCGGGCTTGCGTAGCCTGGTCGGGAGGTGTTAGCGGGTGGCGGGTCACTGAGGGCTGAGTTCTCTCCATCTCGCTGAACGACTCGTGCACCGCCGAAGCTGCGTTTCCAAGCGCCCCGGGCAGCAGGCGAGTCACTGCATCCACAATCATCGCCGCGGGCAACTCGCCGCCCGAGAGGACAAAATCGCCGACGGCGACCTCCTCGGTGGCCAGGTGCTCGGCCACGCGCTCGTCCACGCCCTCGTAGCGCCCGCACAGCAGCACAATATGCTCGAGCCCCGCGAAGCGTCGCGCCGTCTCCTGGCGAAAAAGTTTGCCTGAGGCGGAGAGCAGCACGATTGCCGTCGAGTCCGGCGCGGGCGCGCCGCCCAGCAACGTTTCGGCCGCCTCAAAAAGCGGCTCGGGCTTCAGCACCATGCCCTCGCCGCCACCGAACGGCCGGTCGTCCACCGTGCGGTGGCGATCGTGCGTGGACTCGCGCAGGTCGTGCACCTTGACCTCGAGCAGCCCGGCCTCGCGGGCGCGGCGAACGATGCCGTAGTCGAGCGGCCCGTCGAAGAACTCCGGGAATATCGTGATGACGTCAAAGCGCATGCGCAGCCAATTCTAACTGATGGACCGCTCCGGTAGGAGCGCCCGCCGCGGCGGGCTGCGCTCCTACCGTACACCAAATTCCTTCGCTCTGTTGCTAGGGCCGGCTGGAAGAGCTGGTCCGCGTCATGTCCCGCGGTTCAGCTCGCCGAGACCCTCGGGCAGGACGACTTCGATGCGTCGCGCCGTGGTGTCGATGCGCGTGCAGATTTCCTCGGCCAGCGGCACCAGAAGTTCACCGTCAGGGGTATCCACGACCAGCAGCGGGGTTCCGGGGACATCTTCGCCGATCCGTTGCACCTCGCGGACGCTGCCGAGCCGCCCGCCGCGGCTCTCCCAGACCTCGCAGCCGGCCAGATCGGTGATGTAGTAGCGGCCTGCGGGCAGCGGCAGCCGCTCGGCGAGTGGAACCTGCACCTCGAGCCCACGGAGCTTCTCGGCGTCGGGTATTTCGAGACAGCCTTCGAAGTGGAAGATCGCCTGGTTCTTGTGCAGCCAGCAGGCGCGGATGGCCACGGGCCGCGGCGGGGTTCGGCCGTCCGAGAGGTAGGCCTGGCGAAGAGTTTTCAAGCGTTCGGGGAAGTCGGTGAGAATCTCGGCGGCCACTTCGCCGCGACGCCCGTGCGGACGCAGGATCCGCGCCAGGGTCACTCCCGCAAAACCTTCGGCGGGCACTATTCGAGGATTTCCAAAGTCAGGCGCTTCTTCAATTTCATCCCGGCTGCGCCGAGGATGGTGCGGATGGACTTCGCGGTACGACCTTGCCGGCCGATCACCTTGCCCAGGTCGCTGGGGTGGACCCGCAATTCCAGCACGGTGACCTGTTCGCCCTCGACCGCTCGAACCTGAACCTGATCGGGATTATCCACGAGCGCCTTCGCAATCGCCTCTACCAGCTCTTTCATCGTCCACCTCCACTGGTATCAGCAGGAAGTCTCACTTGTGCGTGTCCCGGAGCTCGCGGGGCTCGTTCGCCGAGCTTCGGGGGGAATACACGCCCTAGGCGATCTTCTGTTTGTGGAGGAAGCTGCGGACGGTGTCGCTGGGCTGTGCTCCGCACCCGAGCCAGTACTTGATCCGCTCGGCGTTGAGTTTTACCTCTGCGGGCTTCTTCAGGGGGTCGTAAGTCCCCACCACTTCCACGGTCCGGCCGTTGCGGGGCCGGCGCTTGTCAATCACCACGACACGGTAAAACGGCATCTTCTTCTTGCCAATTCTCGCCAAACGGATAGCCAGCACTCGGAAATTCCTCCTGAGGCTTATAGTAGCCCATTTCCGCGCATTTCGCGAACGGCAGTGCCTTCCGAGGGGGCTCCGAAAAGCCGGCCAGCACGCTACAGGCAGCTCAGCCCAATCCGCTGAGCTTGCCCAGGCCGCGAAGCTTGCCCTTGGCCGCCGCAGGGCCGAATTGCTTGATCATTTTGCGCATCTGCATGTACTGCTTCAGGACCTGGTTCACTTCCTGGACCGAGGTCCCGCTGCCGCGGGCGATGCGCTTGCGGCGCTTGCCGTCAATAATCGAATGGTCGTCGCGCTCGGCTCCGGTCATCGAGTTAATGATGGCCTCGACGCGCTTCAGGCGCCCCTCGTCCACGTGGGCGTCCTTGGGAAGGTTGGCGAGCGGGCCGACCTTGGGGAGCATGTCGAGAACCTGCTCGAGCGGGCCCATTTTGCGGAGCTGGCGCAACTGGTCGCGAAAGTCTTCCAGGGTGAATTCGTCGCGGCGCAGTTTGCGCTCGAGCTCCGCGACTTTTTTCGTGTCGACAGCCTGCTCGACCTTCTCAATCAGTGTCAGCACGTCGCCCATGCCCAGCACGCGCGAGACAATGCGCTCGGGGTAAAACGCTTCGAGTGCGTCGTACTTCTCGCCGATGCCTACAAACTTCACCGGCGCTCCGGTCACCTTGCCGATCGAAAGCGCCGCGCCGCCTCGCGCGTCTCCGTCGAGCTTGGTCAGGATGACGCCGGTCAGGCCGAGCCGCCGATGGAAGTCGCCCGCCGAGCGGACCGCGTCCTGGCCGATCATAGCGTCGGCGATGAACAGGATCTCCGCAGGCGCGAGCTCGCGCTTCAGCTCGCCCAGCTCCGTCATCAGGTCGTCGTCAATGTGCAGACGCCCGGCGGTGTCCACCAGGATGACGTCGTAGGCGGAAAGTTTGGCCTCGCGGATGGCCCCGCGGGCGATTTCGAGCGGTTTGTTGCTGCCCTCGCCCGGGAAGCACGGTAGCTCGACGGCCCGGGCGACCTGCGCCAACTGTTCGCGCGCCGCCGGGCGATAGACGTCGGTCGAGACCGCGAGCGGCCGGTGGCCGTGCTGGCCCAGCCATTTGCCCAGCTTGCCGGTCGTCGTGGTCTTGCCCGAGCCTTGTAGCCCGACAAGCATCCAGACCGAGGGCGGGCGCGAGGCGAACAGCGGCTTCGAGTGCTTGCCGAGCAGTTCGGCCAGTTCGTCGCGGACGGTTTTTATGACTTGCTGGTCGGGGGAAAGTTGCAGCAGCACCTCGGCGCCCAGGGCCTTCGCCCGGATGCGCGCCAGCAGCTCGTCGGCCACGCCCACGTTGATGTCGCCATCGAGCAGCGCCTCGCGGATCTGACCGAGCGCCGCGTCCAGGTGCTCCTCGGTGAGCTTGCCCTGCCCGCGGAGGTTCTTGAAGGCCCGCTGCAGTTTCTCGGTGAGATTTTCAAACATGGTCTCGTCGCAATTCGGCGGGAGGACGGTTGTCCGCGGGCCGATAGCTTGCGCGGTGGGGCGTTTCTGCGCCGTCGGCGCAAGCCATTCATTCTAGGGGAGGCGGCAGAGAGCGTCAACGCGACGGGTAGTGGGTCGGTTTGGCCTCAGGCTCCGATTAGCCGACTTATCGGGACCAATCGCTGCAGGGCCTATCGCCGCGAGAGCGATGTCCTCAGGTCGTGCTAAGAACTGAGACGATCAATATGCAGATTCCGGCTTCGAATCCCCGACAGAGCCAAGACCCCGGGATGCTGTTTTATCACCGCAGGCTGCTACCATAGGCCGCGCCGGAGGTGGGCGATCGGTTTCACCATGGAGACCACTGCGCGGGCGCCCGGGTGGACTCCCGGGGCGCGCACGTTTTTCTGGAGGAGGAACATGAGGCGGAAAGTATGGTGTCTGGGTGTCGGTGTGCTGCTTGCGGCGGGAGCCGTGGCCGCGCAGGCACAGAGCAAGAGCGGGGAGCCGCGGGTGGTGCGCTACCACGCCACGATGGCGGAGGTGAAGTACGTCTATGGCGTGGCGCAACCCGTGGCACGGCTCGCGCCGGGCGACATCCTGGAAACTAACACCGTGGATGCTTTCGGCAACGTCATCCAGAAGCCCGGCGACACCTTGAGCCTGGTGAAGGGCGATAACCCGCTTACCGGACCTTTCCACATCGAGGGCGCAGAGCCCGGTGACACGCTGGTGGTGAAATTCCTCGACGTGCAGGTGGACAGCAAGCAGGGCGTGGGCGCGTTTGCCCCGGGCTTCGGCGCGCTGAACGCGACGTTCTACACACCCATGCTGAATCCGCCGCTGCCGGAAAAGATCTGGTTCTATCCGGTGGACACGGCGCGCAACGTGGCCAAGTTTCAGGCGCTCGATTCCCAATTTTCCGTGGACATCCCGCTGCACCCGTTCCTGGGCTGCATCGGCGTGGCTCCGGCCGGCGGCGAAGCCCGCAGCTCGACTGTGCCGGCGGAAAATGGCGGGAACATGGACGCGCCCGAGGCCAGCGCCGGCCACCTCCTCTATCTGCCCGTGAACGTTCCAGGCGCGCTGCTCTATATGGGCGACGGGCATGCGGCCATGGGCGACGGTGAAGTGGCCGGCACGGGGATTGAAATCCCCATGCGCGTGCGCCTGCAAGTGAGCCTCATCAAAGGCAAGGCCATTCGCTGGCCGCGATTTGAAAATGAGGACTACATCATGGCCGTCGGCGCCTACCGCCCGCTTGATGACTCGCTGCGCATCGCCTTCAGCGAGCTGGTCGGCTGGATGCACACCGACTACCAGATTTCCGAACTCGACGCCTACGAGCTGCTCTCCAAGGTCGCAAAAATCCATCTGGTGGAGATGGTGGACCCGAACTATGTGGTCATCGCCCAAATCCAGAAGAAATACCTGCCGCCGCCCAGGAAGTAAGACGGTTCGCCGAAGCGAAGCCGTGGTAAGTTGTCGCTCTGCTCGGGCGCGTGGGAGTCATCCTCCAGCCGGGAGGGATCACCTCGCCTGCCAACTCGCTGATACATCCACGTACGAACGATTCAGTGCGGCAATGGATGTGCACCCGAGGAGTTTGAGGGTACGCTCCACGTCAGCCCGCAAGATCTGAAGCGCGCGCGCGACACCGGCTTCACCTGCGGCACCGAGGCCATACGCATAGGCGCGCCCGATCAGAACGGCTCGGGCGCCCAGGCAGATGGCCTTGATGATGTCGCTGCCGCGACGCACGCCTCCGTCCATCAGCACTTCGGCCCGGCCGTTGACAGCCTTTACGACTTCCGGCAGCGCACGCAGCGACGCTGGAACGCAGTCGAGCTGCCGCCCGCCATGATTGGACACACTGACGGCCACGGCTCCTTCATCCACGGCTCGCCGGGCGTCATCGCCGGTCAGGACGCCCTTGATGACAATCGGGCCGGTCCAAACTTTGCGGATCCAATGCAGGTCTTCCCAGGTGACGGCCGTGCGGGCGAGAGCCGCACCCACATCGATGAGCGGCATCGGCCCCTGGCCCGGGATGACAATGTTGGGCAGCTTGGGGACGCCACCGTCCAGAAAGAAGCTGGTGAGCCATCCAGGACGTGCGAGCAACTGCGGCAGAAACGGGATCTTGGCCAGCAGGCTGCCGCCGAGCAGTTCCTTCATTCCGTTGCGGAAGTCCCGCTCGCGCATTCCCGCCACGGGCGCGTCAATGGTGACGACCAAGGCGGAGAAACCCGCGACGCGAGCTCGCTCGAGGGCGGCCTCAGCGGCCTCACGGCCGCCCAGCAAATAGAGTTGATACCACACGGGCCCTGAGGAGGCCGCCTTGACTTCTTCCAGGCGGTGCCCGGAGATGGTAGAGAGAATATAGATAGTGCCCGCCGCCCCGGCTGCGCGACTCGCCGCCACGTCCCCGCCCGCATGCATCAGGCGGCTGTAGCCGACCGGAGCCAGCAGGGCAGGAAAGGAAACGTCAGAGCCCAACACGCGCGCGCGCAGGTCGCACTGGTAGGTGGGCACGGCAAGACGCGGCCGGAAAGTGACCGCGCTGAATGCCCGTTGGTTTTCTTGCAACGTGACCTCATCCTCGGCACCGCCATCCAAGTAGTCGAACACGATTTTCGGCAAGCGAGCTCGGGCCAAGGTCCGAAGATCCTCGATGTTAACGACGCGGGGAGAAGCCACCTTGGACATGCCGTGGGGCTTATAGACCAGAATCCGGCATTGCGCAAGCCGACAGGGGCTGGCGGTAAAGCAGGGTCGGAGCTTTAAACCTCCTAGACTTCGCGAACCGGGAAGAATAGTGTGGCTTCCGAGGCAGCAGTGTTCTCGTCCCCACCCAAGGAAGCATGAATCGCTTCAGGAGCAAGCCGATGAATCTCTCTTATTTCGTTCTGTTTTGTCTCACGGGCGCCGCCGTATTGACGATCACCGTGACGGGGAGCGACTCTCGCGTCCTGATGGAGGAGATGACCACGACCGAGGTGCGCGATGCCATCCGCTCCGGCAAAACCAGCGTGTTGATCTTCAACGCCAGCACGGAGGAATCCGGACCGCATTTGGTCTTGGGGAAACACATCTTCCGCGCGCGCTATCTGGGGGAGCGCATTGCGCGCGAGCTGGGCAACGCCCTAGTCGTCCCGGTGATGCCCTTCGCCCCGACCGGCGAAGAGGCGAAGTTTCCCGGCACGGTCAAACTTTCGCCGGAGACCTTCTCGCGCGTCAACGAGGAGGTCGCTGACAGCATGGCTCAGGCTGGCTTCAAATACATTATTCTGATGGGCGACCATGGCGGCAATCAAGCGCCGCTGAAGGAGCTGGCCGCCAAGCTCGACCAGCGCTACCGTCCGCAAGGCATCCGCGTCTTCTATTCCAGCGATGCCTATACGAAGTCCGATCAGGAGATCGAGAACTACCTCAAGGACCACGGCTTTCCGCCTAGCCGTCACGGTGGAGTGGCCGACACCTCCCTGCTGTGGGCAGTCGGCGCGCAGTACGTTCGCCGCGACAAGATTGCCATGGGCGATCCCGTCCAGCGACCCTATCCGCCACAACTCAGTCTAGGTCCAAGCGGCGTCGAGGGCGATCCGCGCCGGAGTTCGCTGGAGCTCGGCCGGATGTTCATGGATTGGAAGGTCAAGAATGGCGTGGCGGAAATCCGCAAGCTGACCCAGGACGCGCAGCCAGCCAAATAGCGCGCGCCCTATTTCCACGGGTGGCGCTTTCCTTGACCGCAGTGTAGCGCTCGAATACACTATTTGGTTTGACTTAAGTCCGCCTGTGCGGGCTGTGGCCGCCGCGATGACCTAGTGGTGTAGCGTCGGGCTTCAGCCCGGCATGCCGCCCTCGAGGGTGGCGCCACATCAGTAGGGTCGCGGGCCCGGGGGGAGCCATCGTTGCCGAAACGCACCTTTCAGCCCAATGTGCGCCGCCGTCACAAGACCCACGGCTTTCGCACACGGATGAAGACCAAGGGTGGACGCAGAGTCCTTGCGGCACGCCGCAAGAAGGGACGCCATCGCCTCACGCCCATCTAGCCGTTCTTCGGGCCCGCGGCTGAAGTTTCCCCGCGAGGCCCGCCTGGTGCGCCGTGCCGAATACGAAGCGGTGTACCGCGACGGCCGGCGGCGCTCGAGCCAACAATTCGCCGTCTTCGGTCGCGCAAACGGGCTCGGCCGCAGCCGTTTTGGCATCAGCGTGAAGAAAGCGCTGGGCGGCGCGGTGGTTCGCAACCGGATCCGGCGGCGCATCCGCGAAATCCTGCGCCGGAACGGCTCGGAGATACCTTCAGGATGGGACATTGTCATTCACCCGCGCAGCTCGGTGGCCCGGGCGGAGTTCACCCCGCTCGCGGCGGAGTTGATACGCCTGCTGCAGGGCCTGATGAGCTAGCGCCCTCGCGCCCGCAGGGCGCCCGAAGTCCTATGGCCCAGCTCTTGCTCACTGGCTTGCGCGTCTATCAGGGAATCTTGTCGCCGCTAATGCCCTCGCCGTGCAAGTTCTATCCCACTTGCTCGCGCTACGCGTATCAGGCCATCGAGCTGCACGGCGCCCGCCGCGGCGCATGGCTCGCGCTGCGGCGCCTGGTGCGCTGCAGGCCGTTCTCGCCCGGCGGCTATGACCCGGTGCCGCAAGCGGGCGACCCCCAAGAGGCCCGGCCGTGAAGGAACTCTCCGCGGAACGCCGCGCGCTGCTGGCCGCCGTGCTCTCGTTGCTGGTGGTAGTCGGCTGGCAGGCATTATTCGCGCCGAAAGCGCCGGTGAAGCCTCCGCCGCTCTCTCCATCGCAGAGCGGCGCCTCGTCCGCCGAAGCTCCCGCTTCGCCGCCAAGCCCCGCCGCCGTACAGCCGGCTGTTGTGGCGCCAACGGCAGCCGCGATCGCCGCCAAGTCCGCCGCCGAAGAGAAGACCATCGTGGTCGAAAACGGGCTCTACCGCGTCGAGTTTTCCAATCGCGGCGCGGTGGTGCGGAGCTGGCAGTTGAAGAAATATACCGACGACAACAAGCCGCCACGCACCCTCGATGTGGTTCACCCGGACGGGGCGCGGCAGACAGGCGGCTGGCCGTTTTCCCTGGCGCTCGAAGACGCACAGCTCGAAGCGCAGGTCAATTCGGCGCTCTACGAGGTCACGTCAGCCGGCACGTCGCTCGAGGCCCCGGCCGAGGTGCGCTTTGAGTGGAGCGATGGGCGCCTCGGAGTGTCGAAGCGCATGAAATTCGACCGCAGCTACGTGATGGAGATTGAGACATCGGTTCTGCTGGACGGAAAGCCGCTCACGCACGGAGTCGCCTGGCGCGGCGGCTTTGGCGACACCACTGTGTACATGCCCGCCGAGCACGTGAACGTGTTTTTCAGCGCGGCCGGCAAGCTGCAGATCCTGCCGCACAAGAAGCTCGGAGACCCGAACCAGCCCGCCCAGCGCTTCCGCCAGCCGGGCACGTTTGACTACGGCGGCATCGATGACCAGTATTTTGCCGCGGCGTTTCTCGCGCCGCGCTCCGGCGGTCTGGCGCTCTGGGACTGGAAGCTGGAACGCGATGCGCTGGTGAATGGCAAGCCCGCGAGGGAGCCGGTGGCGGAGATGGCCGCGGGGACACCCATAACCGGCCCGCTCACCCTGCGCGTGTATGTCGGCCCGAAAGACCTCGATGACCTGAAGAAGGTGACGCCGCCGCTGAGCGATCTGGTGCAGTTCGGCTGGCTGGAGTTCATCGCCGCGCCGCTGTTCTACCTGCTCCGCTGGCTGCACCGCTACGTGCCCAACTATGGCTGGGCCATCATCCTGATGACGGTTCTGATCAATATGGTGCTCTTTCCGCTCAAGGTGAAGAGCATGCGCTCGATGCAGAAGATGCAGAAGGTGGCGCCGGAGATCAAGGCCATCCAAGAGCGCTACAAGAAATACTCGATGCGCGACCCGCGCAAGCAGCAGATGAACCAGGAGGTCATGGCCGTCTACAGTCGCGAGGGCATCAACCCCATGGGCGGCTGCCTGCCGATGGTGTTGCAGATGCCCATCTGGTTCGGGCTCTATCGCATGCTCAACGTCACCATCGAGCTGCGCCACGCCCCCTGGTTCGGCTGGATCCGCGACCTTTCCGCTCGCGATCCACTTTACATCCTGCCGGTGCTGATGGGCCTCAGCATGTACGTGATGCAGAAGATGACCCCCACCACCGCCACCGACCCGGCCCAGCAGCGCATGCTGACCTTGATGCCGCTGATGTTCGGCGGCATGTTTATTATCTTTCCGGTTTCCAGCGGCCTGGTGCTGTATATTCTCGCCAGCAACCTGGTGAATATGGCGCAGCAGTGGTATCTGAACCGCACCACGCCGGTGGACGTCAAAGCCGGGCGCGGCAAGAACGACAAGAAAAAGTAACCGCGATGCCCCAATCCTTCCTGCAGGACGGTAAGATTGACCGTGAGGCGCTCGCGACCGAGTTGCGCCGCTTTCTCGACCTGGTGCTGGCCCGGACGCGGCTGGAGCTCGCCTACGAGGTCCGTTCGCAGGATGCAGCGGCTGAGGCCGAGATCGAGAATCCTGAAGTCCTGGTGCTCTTCCGCGGGCGGGACCAGGAGCTGTTGCTCGAACGCAACGCTGAGCTGCTCAAGGCGCTCGAATACATCGCCCTGCGCTGGCTGCGCCTGGACCCGCACTACTACGACCGCGTGCGGTTTGATTCCGGCGACTATCGAGCCCTGCGACTGGAAGAGCTGAAGCTTTCGGCGCGCGTCGCCGCCGAGCGCGTCCGCGAGACCCACCAGCCGTTCCGCTTCAACCCGCTGTCGGCCCGCGAGCGGCGCATCATTCACCTGGTGCTGAAAGACGAGCCGGGCGTGCGCACCGCCAGTGAAGGCGCGGGCGAAGAGCGCCAGGTGGTCGTCCACCCCGCCGAGTCGAAATAGCCGCCCTGCGCAAGGAGCGCGCAGCTTCCCAATTTCATCGCCGCATCACCACCAGGCCCTGTTCGATCACCTGCCCTGCGGCGTCAAACGTCACCCGAAACGTGAACGAGCTCACGCGGCCGCGCCGGCTGAAAAAGCGCAGGTCGGAGATCTCGACGATCGCCTGAGTGCCCCGCTCGACGAAACGAAACACGGGGAAGCGGGCGAACCAGAGGTAGGTCTGGACCTTGGGAAGTTTCCGGGCGGCCTCGAGGTAGCCGTTTGCAGGGCTGTCGGCGACGAAACGAAACTCAGCAGAGCCACGGGACAAAAGATTCATCCGCCCTTCGTAGACGCCTTCCGGCGTGCGGATCAGGCCGTCCCACCGAGCAGCCGAGGGCGGCAGCGGCAGCGCGCCCAGGGCTTCCACGCGGAGGTTGTGACTCGCGGCGTATTGCTGGACGCGCCCGAGCGCGGCGTAGTGCGCCGCCGCGCATAGTCCCAGATATGCCGCCAGCGCAAGCAGGCCTGCCTGGCACCAGCCCGCCCGCCGGACTTGAAAGCCCCGGCCTCGCCATGAAGGCAGGAAAAACAACGCGGCAAACAGCAGGCTGGCGGCGACAACAACCCACGGCGAAAAGCCAAAGCCCGCCCAGCCCGCCAATGCGGCGATTCCGGCGGCGCCGGCGGCGAACACTCCCCACAGGAGCGACGCCCGCCGGAAGCTCTGCTCGCGCCGGCGATACACCCTGGCGATCGCTTGCGGAAGCAGCACGAGCGCAGTCATCGAAAAATCGACGATGAACACCAGGTCCCACGACGCTCGGTTGTGATTCCACGGGCTCCAGATCATCGTGCCGAACGAGGTGCTCAGGTCGAGCAGGATGTGGCTGGCGATGCCCAGCGCGTAGATGAAGGTCAGCTCGCCCCAGGACGGGGCTTCCATCTGGCGGCGCCGGAGATAGAAGCGCGTCAGCGCCGCCAGCAGCATGGCAAAAAACGGCAGGCAGAGAAATGAGTGCGTGACATTGCGGTGTAGTTCGAGCACCGCGAGATCACTCTTCGAGAAAAACTCCGCAATGACGTCCGAGTCGGGGAAGACGCTGCCGAGCACGGCAGCAAACGTGACCACGGGGCGAAACCTTTGCCGGTCCGCAGAGGACCGCGGCAAATTTCTCTCGGCGAAAAACCCTTTGCCGATCAGCGCGCCGGTCAGGCCATGGGTGATGGGGTCCATCAGCCTCGAAGCTTCCCGATCTTGGCGCTCCGAGTCCGCCGGGCCGGATTCAGGATGGCAATCTTGCAACCGGGGGAATTCACCCTAGAGGACCTGGATCAGCGGTGAGCGTTTGGGGATCACGTGTCCGATGGCGCGCACCGCCACGCCGCGCTGCGCCAGGGCGGCAAGCGCAGCGTCGGCTGTCTCGCGCGAGATGGCTACCAGCAGCCCGCCGGAGGTCTGCGGGTCGTAGAGCAGGTTGCGGAACTCTTCCGCAACCGCCGCAGCAAAACCGACGCAATCGCCCACAAACTCGCGGTTGTTCTTCAAGCCGCCGGCCAGATGTCCTTCGCGCGCCGCCTCCACTGCGCCGGGCAAATAGGCGGCCTGGGCGTGCTGGATTTCGAGCGAAACGCCGCTGCCGATGGCCATCTCCTGCGCATGGCCCAGCAGGCCGAATCCGGTGATGTCGGTGACCGCATGGATGGGGCGCGGGGCGTCGCCTGCGAGCGCGTCCACTTCCAGCAGTGCCTCGGCGGCGGCGCGGTTCAGGCGCGTCATCGAGGCCGCCGAGGCGGCTACCGCGTCGTCGGATGCGCGACCATTCTTTAGCGCGGTGGCAATCACACCGGTGCCGAGGGCCTTGGTGAGCAGCAGCGCGTCGCCGGGCTGCGCGCCGATGTTGCGCCACACTCGCTGCGGGTTGATCACGCCGGTCACCGCGTAGCCGAACTTCATGTCGTCGTCGCGGATCGAATGCCCGCCCACCACACTGCAACCCGCTTCGGTCATCTTCGCCAGGCCGCCGAGGATGATCTGCTCGAGCACGTCCGGGTCGCCCTTTTCAGGGAAGCCCACAATCGAAAGCGCGGAGATCGGCCGGCCGCCCATGGCATAGACGTCGCTCAGGGAATTGGCCGCGGCGATCTGGCCGTAGAGATGCGGGTCATCGACAATAGGGGTGAAGAAATCTACGGTCTGCACAAGGGCGAGGTTGTCGGCAAGTTTGTACACCCCTGCGTCGTCGTTGGTCTCGAAGCCAACGAGCACGTTCGGGTCAGTTTGCCGCGGCAGGCGGCGCAAAACAGAGTCCAGCAGACTGGGACTCAGCTTCGCCGCTCAACCCGCGGCCTTGACCATGGCCGTAAGCTTGACGGCCTTCGCCAAGGCATTGCCCCCCTTTACCCTGAGTCCGCCAAATGCGGACGAACAGGCTTGCAAAGATTCGATGATTATAGCCTGTCCGCAGTCGCATCGCCGCCAGCGGCTTTTGGAGTGGGGCGATTCCTGCCCCGCGCGGGCCAAAGGGTGCCGCCGCGTTGCTGGACCATTCTCCCACTGGCGGTGTCCGCAAGAGCCGACGCTACGGGCGCGCCCGTCCGTGCGATAAGATGAAGTTGGGACTCGCATGCGGCTCCGCGACACATTGCGGCTGGCGATGGCGGCGCTTTCAGCGCACAAGCTGCGCACCGCCCTGACCCTGCTCGGCCTGATCATCGGCGTGACTTCGCTGATCCTGGTGATGACGCTCATCCAGGGCGCCAACGGGTACGTCGAATCGAAGATCGCCAACCTCGGCACAGACATCTTTCAGGTCTCCAAGCTGCCGCTGGCGACCGTGGATTTCCAGGAAATCCTGAGGGCGCGCAAACACCGCGACCTCACCTTCGACGACTGGCACGCGCTCGAAGACAGCTGCCGGCGCTGCGTAGCGGTCGGCGCCCAGGTGCTGACATTCGGGCAGGTCCGCACCGAAGCGCAGAGCGTCGGGGACGTTACCCTGCGCGGTGAGACGGCCAACATGGGCTGGATCAGCACGCTCGACCTCTCCGCCGGGCGGTTTTTCACCGAAAGCGAGCAGCATGCCGCGTCACCGTCGGTGGTGCTTGGCGCCGAGGTGGCCGAGAAGCTCTTTGCCGGGCGCAACCCGCTGTGGAAGGCCGTGCGCATCGCCGGTGAAGAGTTCATCGTGATCGGCGTGGCCGACCGCATCGGCGCCATCCTCGGGCAGGACCAGGACTCGTTCGTCATCGTGCCCATAACCGCGTTTGAAAAGCTATTCGGCACGCGGAACAGCCTGGTGTTTCAGGTGAAGGGCCAGCCACCGCTCGGCCTTGCGGAAGACGAGGTGCGCCTGCTGCTGCGCGCCCGCCGCCATCTGGCCCCGGATGCCGCCGACGACTTCTACTTCGCCACCGCGGACACCTACCTCAACCTGTACCGAGACATCAGCTCGGTCTTCTTCCTGGTGTTCGTGCTCATCTCTTTGGTCTCCTCGATTGTCGGCGGGATCGTCATCATGAACATCACACTGGTGAGCGTCACCGAGCGCACCAAAGAGATCGGGCTGCGCCGGTCAGTCGGCGCCACCCAGCGCGACATTGCGCGGCAATTCCTCGTCGAAGTGCTGGCGCAGTGCCTGGTTGGAGGCCTGGTGGGTGTCGCGCTGGGCTTCGGCCTGGCACTGCTTCTGCGCCAGGTGACTCCATTTCCCGCCGCGGTCAAGCCCTGGGTGGCCTTGATGGGGCTCGGACTCGCCTCGGCGATCGCACTGGTCTTCGGCGTCTATCCCGCCGTCAAGGCTGCCCGCCTCGATCCGGTCGTAGCCTTGCGCTCGGAGTGAATCGAGCGTCATCCTCCCGTACTTACTGTGAGTGCGCGCCCCGGTTAACGCACCACGACCGCGCCACATTGCAACCCATTCGCCGCTGTCTGCTAAGCTAGGCGTGTGACCCGGGATGAATGGAAGGAGAGCCTGAGCGTGGCGCTGGCGACCCTGGCCAGCCAGAAGCTGCGCTCATTCCTCACCATGCTGGGGGTGGTGATCGGGGTGGCCAGCGTGATCAGCGTTGCGGCGATCATCCACGGCCTGAACCAGCACATCACCGACAAAGTGCGCGAGATCGGCACGCAGGTGTTTTTCGTCACCCGCTTCAAGGCCTTCAGCTTCGAGCGCTGGACTGAGGAGATCCGCAAAAGGAAATACCTGACCTATGCCGACGCGGTTGCCATTCGCCAGCAGTGCCCGACCGTGCAGAAGGTCACGCCGATCATGACCCGGGCGCTGTTCTTCGGGCACAAGAACGAGATCCGCTACGCGAACAACCGCGTCGAAGATCCCTTTGTGCGTGGTACGGAGCCGGAATTGGTGGACGTGATGCCGGTCTACGCGGTGAAGGAAGGTCGCTTCCTCACCTCCGAGGAGAACCAGCACGCCGAACGGGTCTGCATCCTGGGCGCGGCCATCGCCGATTCCCTGTTCGGTCCGCTCGACCCCCTGGGCCGAGAAGTCCGCGTCAACGGACTGCCGTTCAAGGTGATCGGCATCTTCGAACCGCACCAGGGCCTGTTTGGCGGGCCCGGCGTCGATCAGTTCGTCATCATCCCGTACCGTACATTCGTGAAGCTCTACCCCGAAATCGAAGAGCTCATCATCGGCGTGAGCGTGGCCGATCCCGCGCTGCTGGGTAAGGCCGAGGACGAGGTCATCGACGTGCTGCGCCGCCGGCGGCGTGTGCCGCCGGAAAAGCGCAACGATTTCGAGATCAGCTCACCCGATATCGTTGCCGACCTGTGGAAGCAGCTCACCGGAGCAATCGTCGTCCTGACGCTGATCGTCGCCTCGATCGGGTTGCTGGTCGGCGGAATCGGCGTGATGAATATCATGCTCGTCAGTGTGACCGAGCGCACCGCCGAGATCGGCGTGCGCAAGGCCGTGGGAGCGCGGCGGAAAGACATCCGCGCGCAGTTCCTGCTCGAGGCTGTGACGCTTACGGGCATGGGTGGCGCCCTCGGGGTAACCGCTGGCGTTCTGATCAGCGTTTCCGTGGCGACCTTGTTTCCCTCATTGCCGGCGCGCGTTTCCATCTTCTGGACCGCCATGGGCCTTGTCATTTCGATCGCTGTGGGATTGTTCTTCGGGATTTACCCTGCCGTGAAGGCTGCCAACTTGGACCCGGTTCGGTGCCTTCGTTACGAATAGTCGGTTGCAGGGAACGGATGCGCTGGGGAACATGGTGCCGGCTGCCGCCCCAGTCGAGGCCTGGATTTCACCAAGCTCCGGTGAAGTCGCGGCTTGGGGCGGCCCGGGCCAGCGTCGAGTCAGCCCCTGCCCGCCGGGCGGCACGCTACGGTCAGCTTTGATTGATCGCGCGGATGGGAATCGTAACCGGCTTGGTGGCCTGTGCTGAGGCAAGCATGTGGCACCGGCCGTCGAAGATGCCGCCGGGCTCGATGACCAGGCAGGGAGCGTGGATCTCGCCGGTGACAACGCCCTTGGCCTGGATCTCGACACGACCCTTCGCGAAAATGACCCCATCGAACCGGCCGGCGACGACGACGTGGTTGCCCTCAATCTGTCCCTCCACGCGGGCGGCCTCGCCCAGGATAAGGCTTTGTTCCGAAATAATGTTACCCTTCACCTGGCCATCCAGGCGGAAGGTGCCGGAGAGCTCGAGGGTGCCCTCCAACTTTACGCCCTTGTCGAGAAACCCGATCCAGTCGTCGCCGGAGCGCTGCTTCGACCGGCCAGAAGACCTCCAGCCCACGGATTCACCTCAGCGTTGCTGGCCTAACTGTACTGCCAGGGGGTAACAAGTCAAGCGATGAAACGAGGCCACGTGTAAACTACATCAGTAGTTTCCTGATTTCATCAGGCGCTCGTACAGCCCATGCAACTGCGCGTCGTCGTAGTAGTCAATTACTAAGTGTCCGGGACGGCCCTTGCTGGCGGGGCGCAATCTGACCTTGGTCCCAAGGTGGCGTTGGAGCTCTTCGAGCGCGGCGCGGATATTGGCGTCGAGGAGGGGCTGGCCGGGAGGGGCGGTCGTCCGAGAGCGGCGCGCAGCTAGGCGCTCGATCTGCCGGACGGTGAGGCCACCGCGAGCGGCACGCTGGGCAAGTAATTGCCGGGCGCTTGGGTCAACGATAGCCAGCAAGGCGCGGCCGTGTCCAGCAGTGATGCGTCCATCTTCGATCAAGTCCTGGAGCGGCTTTTCAAGCTTGAGGAGCCGGATGGCGTTTGCGACGGTGGTTCGGTCTTTGCCGGTGCGTTCGGCGACATTTTCCTGAGTGAGCTGAAAATCAGCCATCAGCCGTTCAAATGCCCGGGCCTGCTCGAGGGGATTGAGATCCTCGCGTTGAATATTTTCAACCAGTGTGATTTCGAGTGCCTGCGATTCGGGGACCTCGCGAATGACCGCGGGAACGCGAGGCAGCCCGGCGCGCTGCGCGGCCCGCCATCGGCGCTCGCCGGCAAGAAGCTGGTAGCGGGACCCCTGCGGGCGCAGGATGAGCGGCTGGATAATGCCGCTCGAGCGGATGGAGCGCGCCAGTTCCTCGAGCGGTTCTTCACGAAATCGTGTCCGTGGCTGATAGGGGCTTGGGTCGATCAGGTCGATGTCCACCTGGTGCGGGCCCGCCAGTGCGGGTGCGACTGCAGCCGCCGCGGCACTAGCCTGCGCCTGCGGCTCGGGCTCCCGGATCAGGGCGCTCAGGCCCCGTCCCAGCGCGTTTCTGGCCATTGGAGATGACCTCCTTTGCAAGTTGGATATAGCTTTCTGCCCCTCTACTATGTATATCGTAGAACAGGATTGGCTTCCCGTGGCTAGGGGCCTCGGCAAGGCGGACGTTTCTGGGGATTACCGTAGAGAATACTTGGGCGCCGAAGAAGCTGCGCAGATCTGACGCGACCTGGCGGGATAGCGTGGTCCGCTCATCGTACATGGTAAGGAGGATGCCTTCGATTGCGAGCTCGGGATTGAGCGTCCTGCGGATACGCATCAACGTGTCCAGGAGCTCGGAAACGCCTTCGAGGGCGAGATACTCGCATTGAATAGGAATCAACACCGAGTCACTCGCTACGAGGGCGTTCAGGGTAAGCAGATCGAGCGCTGGAGGAGAGTCCAGAATGATGTATGTATACTCCTCCTTGATGCGCTCAAGCGCAGTGCGGAGACAATACTCTCGATTCTCGACGCTGACCAGTTCCACAGATGCCCCAACCAGATTCTTGTCCGCGGGAATGAGGTCCAAACCGTCCACCTGAGTCTTGACTAGAATCCTGTCGAGGGGCTCATTCAGTACAAGGGCGTGATAGAGTGTGCGGCGAGAAGGGTCCTTGGCGAAGCCCAGCCCTGCTGTCGTGTTACTCTGGGCATCACAGTCAAGGATAAGCGTGCGCTGCTCGGCTACGGCCAGAGATGCTGCCAGATTGACCGCGGTAGTGGTCTTGCCGACGCCGCCTTTCTGATTGGCGATGGCGATGACCCGCCCCAAGAGCATTCCCCTCTCAGTTGCGGTGTGAATCTATCAGAAATCCTAAATCGGAAGCAAGATGTTTCACGTGGAACAATTGTTAGGAGGCGGCGCAGTGTGTTCCACGTGGAACAAAGTGAGAAGCCTAAGATGGAGACGGCCGGCCTATCAGAAGAACCCGCCGATGAGAACGCGGAATCTCGACTGGCTCCCTCCATCGCCATCCGTGCCTGGATGAGACCTCCTGCGCGTCAGTCGCGCCGAGCCAAAGGAGAAGCTGTCCCTCCTCAGCCAGCGCCTTGCGGGCCCAATCGAGGATGCGATCGAAGTTGCCCACGGCCCTGGCCGAAACGAAGCTTGCGAACCTCGGAGCCACACTGAGATCCTCCATCCGACTGCGCACAACCTCGACCCCATCAAGATTCAGCAACCGCACCACTTCCAACAGGAACGCTGACCTCTTCACATTTGACTCTATCAGGACCACCTGGAGCTCGGGAGAGACGATTTTCAGCGCCAGGCCCGGAAACCCGGCCCCAGAGCCAACGTCGGCCAGCCGACCACTCGAAATAGGGACCGCCGAGGCAGCAAACATGCATTCGCCGAAGTGCCGCTGCAGAATTTCAGGAGGATCCCTCAACGACGTCAAGCTAACCTTCTGATTCCATTGGAGTAATAAGGATACATAGCGCTGCATGGCCTCGGTCTGGGCCGGGCTGGGGCGAATCCCGAAGGGCTCCAAGGAGCGCCGGACCGTAGCAAGCGGGACCATATATTTACTATAAGCTACCATAAGTATGATTCTGTATTCGCATAGCTATCCAAGGCGCCACAGCTCTCACTGGGAACCCGCCGAGGAGCGGCTCGGTGGAATCGTGTCAGGTGGCGCCAGGGGCCTCCGGAGGATTCTTGGCCCTGCGAATCCGGCTACGAGATCGGTGACAAAGTGTGCGGCGACCGAAGGCACGAGAGTTGCGGTGGCGATGCGGGCTGCGGCGAAGAGTATGCCGACTATGAAGGTCGTGCGCAAGCCGGGGCGGCCCTGGTAAAGATGCCCGAGTGCAAACAAGGCGGACGATCCGATGGCCGCGAGGAACATGGATCCGCCGACGGCATCCTGAAACGCGGCAAAAGCAAAGCCGCGGTAAAGGTATTCTTCGCAGAGGGCGACCGTTGACACCAGGGCGACAAAAGCGAGGGCTTCGATCGAGTTCTGTGGCATCACGATTTGCGCCAGGTGGGGCAGATGTTTTTGCCGATGTGCGGGAGAACGGGCAAGGCGGCGCAGGCTGAAGATCTGCGTGGCGCCAAGAAAAGATGAAAGCACCACGGTCGTGATGAGGATGAGAAACGGGTCTGAGTAAACGAGCGCCAGGCGTTGCGCGTTCAGCCCGCGAACGTGGCAGCGCCAGGCAACTACGGCGACGGCCAGCCACTGAAATGCGATCGTGGAGGCGTAAAGGACGAGCCTGTCGGCAGTGCTAAGGTGCTCGCGGCCTAGAAGTTTCTTGATCCGAACTGCGCCGCGCCAGGGCAGCAGCACGCCCAGCACAATCAGGATCAGGGCAAAGTCCCAAGGCACACGAAGATGAGACCATTATTCACCAGCAGAGGGCAAGGGGAGCGGCGTAACTCAGCATGGCGCGCATTTGGGCAGGTCGGCCGCTGCGAGTTCGCGCCAGCGGGGCAGATTCACTCGAGCGGCGCGAGACGGCGCAGCTCGGCATCATTGGGAAAGATCCGGAGTCCTTTGCGGAGGGCTGCGAGGGCGGCGGAGGAGTCGCCCATCGCTCGATAGATTTCAGCGAGAGCGGAATAAGTTGCCGGATCGGTGTCGGGAAAATAGCGCTCGACGAGTTCCAATTGCGCGCGCGCCTGGGGCCAAAGGTTTTGATGGCGGTAGAGCTCGCCCAGATTGCGGTGGGCGGCGTAGCTGTAGGGTTCGCGGTCGAGCGCCGTGAGAAAGGCCCGCTCGGCGGGCGCGGTATCACCCATATGCAGCAGCAGCTCTCCGAGCCGGCAATACTCGCTCGGCCCGGCGCCGTGGTTGGCGGCGATTCGCCGGGCCTGCCAATCAGCCGCTTTCGACCAGGCCTCGCGCCCGCGCTCGATCAACATCATGGCCTCGTGGGCCGGCACGTAATTCGGATTGCGCGCCAGGATTTGTCGCTCGAGTAATTCGGCGGTTGCGGGTTGATCGCGGCGTCGCGCCAGGTCCGCCAGACCCTGTGCGGCGTCGAGCGAGTTCGGGTCGAGACGCAATGCCGCGTCAAAGGCGATGCGCGCCTCGGGCAGCATGCTGCGCCCGAGTTCCAGCCGGCCACGGAGAAGCTCCAGGGTGGCGGTGGGCGGGCCGCCGGCCAGCGGCGCAAGAAAGCGCTCGGCTTCTTGCTTCTCGTCGAGGTTGAGCATGGCTTCGGCGGCGGCGATGAGGGCGGCGTTGCGGTCAACGTCCGGCAGGTCGCGCGGCAGCAGCGACTCCTGGTATTCGAGAATCATGGCGCGATTTATGGTGTCGAGTCCTTTGACGAGCAGCGCACGCGGGGCGCGGTATTCCAGGCGCGTGTGGTCGTCAGTATTGCGCAGTGTGCCGGCGGCCAGGCGACGCAGCTCAGCGTCGTCGAGCAAGTAGAAAGCCAGCAATCCTTCGGGCTGGCGCAGTCCGAGAGCGTGGTAGTCGGCGCGGAGCGCATCGTCGGACCACAGCCGGCGCAGGCGATCGAGACGAAACGCCGCTGGCTCGGTGCGCGCGAGCAACAGCAAGTCGGGCTGATCGCCGTGCCACAGCGTCACCTGGGGAAACTGCGGCACGAACGTGGCCAGCACCATGCGCAGGTCCTCGGGGTAGAGTGAGTAAGCCTGCAGCCACTGCACGAACACGCCGCCGGGGCGCAGGCGCGCGCGAGCGGCCCGGTAGTATTCCTCGGTGAACAGCGTCGCCACGCCGGCGATCCATGGATTCGACGGCTCGGAAACGATCAGGTCGTACTGTCCGCGGGTGGTGAGCAGGAAATTGCGCGCGTCGTCGAGGATGACGTGCAGCCGCGGGTCGCGCAACACCCCGCGGTTGAGCGTCTCCAAGTATGCCGCGGCGCGGATCACCGCGGGCTCGATCTCCACGCAGTCGATGCGCTCGATCTCAGGATAGCGCGCCAGCGCCGAGACAGTCATCCCGCTGCCGAAACCGATCACCAGCACACGTCGCGGCGCCGGATGGAAGATGGCGCCGAGGTGGCCGACCAGGAGTTGGGTCGTGGCATCGTGGTTTGACGCGTCCACCTTGCCGTTCGTGCGGAGGGCGATGTACTCCTCGGTGCGTGTGACTGAGATGGAGGCGTTCAGACCATCGGCGGCGAACGGGATGTCGGTGGTCGCGGCGGTTTCCGCCACCGTGAGATGGCCCTCGTAGAGATTCCAGTAGAGCGCTGTGCCGAAGGTGGCGAGCGTGCGGTTGTAAAATGTGCCTGAGCTGGCCACCGCCACAACTGTTATCACCAGAGCCAGGTCCGCGGCTGCCGCTGCCAGGCGCCGCGGGGTGGAGCACAGCTCGAGGATTGCTGCAAGCAGCAGGTTCACCACTGCGGCCAGCGCCACAACGCGAAAGCTGCCGAGCCGTGGTACCAGCCAAAACCCTGTGGCGGTCGCGCCGACGATTGCGCCCAGAGTGTTCGCGGCGTAGGCGCGGCCCACGGCTGCGGCGGGGCCGGCGGAGGATCCTCCGCGCCCGGCAATCAGCAGCGTTACCGCGGGAAAGTTGAACCCGAACACAATTGCGGCAGGCAGCATCGCCAGCCCGCTGGTCACGAACTGCGCCAGCACCAGCCCGCCGAACGATTCGTGCGTGGCGCGCAGCAGGGGCGGCACTACTCGCGGCAGTTGCTGGAAGAAAACAAGGAAGGCCAGCGCCGCCAGCGCCGTCAGCGTCTGCGTGAAGGCAAACGTGCCGAGCCGCACGGCGCGGGCGCGCCCGAGCCACCACTCAAATAGCGCGCTCCCCAACACAATGCCGGCCAGAAAAGTTGCCAGCATCAGCGTAAAGGCGTAGGTGGAGCTGCCCAGCATGGTTGCGAGCAGGCGTGTCCACCCGATTTCGTAAGCCATGGCAGTGGCGCCGACAGCCGCAAAGCCCACAAGCAGCAGCCACGAACGCTGCGGCGACGCCGCGGGCGCGATATCCGCTGGTGCAATTGGTTCCGGCTCGGGCGGTGCAGCAGCGGGCACTGGTCTGGAGCGGCTCAACAGCAGAGCCAGGCCGCCTGCGAGCACGTTGAGCGCAACCGCCGCGGCAACGGTGCGTCGCAAGCCCACCACGGGAAGAAAAACAAACCCGGCGGCCAGCGCGCCTGCCACCGCGCCGGCAGTGTTCACCCAATAAAGCCGGCTGACGCGCGCGCCCAGCTCGGCCGAGCTGCGCGTCAGCCCGCCCACCAGGACCGGCAGCGTGCCACCCATCAGAAACGTCGGCAGGAAGAGCACGACCGCGGCGCCAAAAAGCCGCAAGGCAATCAGTGCCGCGGCAGAGCTCGAGATGGCGTGATACGAAACCAGGTAGAGAGATCTGACGCCCGCCAGGCCTACCAGCGAAAGCGCGCCGGTCAAGGCCACGCCCAACTCGATCCAGCCGTAGAGGGCGACAGGTTGCGGGTGGCGCTCACTCCAGCGGCCAATGCACGCGCTACCCAGCGCGAGCCCGCCCATGAACACCGCCAGCACTGCCGCAATCGCGAAAACGGTGTGGCCGAAGATGAGCCCCAGCGCTTTGCTCCAGGCGACCTGGTAGACCAATCCGGCTGCGCCGGAGAGAAAAAAACAGAGCAAAATGCCGAACAGCGTTGCAGGACGCGTGGGTGCATTGGCCACGGCGCTCGCATCCTAGTTTGCGCATCGCGCCGCGTCAATCGCGCCGCGGCGGCCGATTGACACCGGGCCGCGCTCCGACTATCGTTGCTCTTCGATGAAAATTCTGGTCATCGGCGGAGGCGGGCGCGAGCACGCTCTGGTCTGGAAGCTTCGCCAGAGCCCGCGGGTCGAAAAGCTCTGGTGCGCGCCGGGCAACGGCGGAATTGCGCAAGAGGCCGAATGCCTGCCGGTGGACACCAAGGACGTCGGCGCGATGATCGCGCTGGCCGAACGGCTCAAGCCTGACCTGACGGTGGTCGGCCCGGAGCTGCCGCTGGTGCTGGGCGTTGCGGATGAGTTCTCGCGCCGCGGCCTGGCGATTGTCGGGCCGTCAAAGCAGGCGGCGGAAATCGAGGGCAGCAAGGTCTTTGCTAAGGGATTCCTGGAACGCCATAGCATCCCCACCGCCGCGCTCTACGGGGTGTACGACTCGCCAGGCGATGCCTATGGCGCGCTGTGCGCCGTGGATTGGCCGGTGGTGGTGAAGGCCGACGGGCTCTGCGCGGGCAAGGGGGTCCTGGTGACGGCTTCGCCGGACGAGGCCACGGCGTTCATCGAGCGGCTGATGGAGAAGCGCGAGTTCGGCGAAGGCGGCGAGCGCGTCCTGATGGAAGAGGCGCTCGAAGGCGAGGAGCTCTCCTTCATCGTGCTCACCGACGGGCAGGAGATCCTGCGACTGGCGCCGACGCGGGACCACAAGCGCGTCTTCGACGGCAACCTGGGACCGAATACCGGTGGCATGGGCGCTTATTCCAGCGACGAGTTGGTCTCACCCGAGCTCGAGCGAAGGATTCTCGAGAGCATCGTTCGGCCGTCCATCGAAGGCCTGGCAGCCGAAGGGCGACCCTATAGCGGGTTCCTTTACTTCGGGCTCATGCTCACGTCTGGCGGCCCCAAGATGCTGGAGTTCAATTGCCGGATGGGCGACCCTGAAGCACAGCCGTTGGTGGCACGGATGGATTTCGACCTGGCCGAGGCGCTGGCGGCGACCGCCGGGGGAAGCCTTGGCAAGATCCATTCGTGCTGGAAACAAGGTGAAAGCGTCTGTGTAGTGATGGCATCAGGGGGATATCCAGGCGACTTCCAGACCGGTAAGCGCGTTGAAGGGCTGGCTGAAGCGAGTGCCGTGCCCGGGGTGGTGGTATTTCATGCCGGGACGCGGCGAGAGGGCACGAACTACTACACAAGTGGTGGACGGGTCCTCGGCGTAACCGCGGCTGCTCCTGATCTCGAAGCGGCCATCCGCACCTGTTACGATGCGGTCGGAAGGATCCGCTTTGAGGGCGCGCACTTCCGGTCCGACATTGCTGCGGCTGGACTGACCAAAACACGTGCCACAGGGGATTGATGGCGTGGGCGAAGTCGCGCGGCTATTCATCGCGGTCATTCACCGGCAGCCGATGCGCGAGGTGGACGAGGTCGCGGCCGTGGTCAACCGAGGCCTAGAGGGCTGCATCCACGGGCGTCCGGGGAGCCGGCGCCAGGTACTGTTGATGGACGCCGAAACTCTCGAGCTGCTGGGGGTCCCACCGGGGGCGGTTAAGGAGAACATCACCACCAGCGGACTGCGCGTCGGGGAGTTGCAGGCGGGCCAGCGGCTGCGCGTTGGGGAGGCCCTGTTCGAGGTCAGCGTGCCTTGCGAGCCGTGCCACCGCATGGACGAGATCCGGCAGGGCCTGAAGGAAAAGTTGCAGGGGCGCCGCGGAATGCTTTGCCGCGTGGTGGAGGCGGGATGCATCCGCCGCGGCGACGCGATTCAAGTACTGGATGGGGCAAACGCGGCGAACTGAGTCGCAGGAGCTTGAACATGGAGAAAAACGAGCACCCGCCGTTGGTGGGCATCCTCATCGGGTCGGATACCGACCTGCCGGTGATGTCTGAAGCGGCCAAGATGCTGGAAAAATTCGAGATTCCCTACGAGATGGAGGTGATCTCTGCCCACCGCTCACCGGCGCGCTCCCACGAGTATGCGACAACGGCGATCGGCCGGGGACTGAAGGTCATCATCGTGGCGGCCGGCGGAGCCGCGCACCTGGCCGGCGTGGTCGCCGCGCTCACAACCCTGCCGGTCATCGCGGTTCCCATGGCTACCACGGTGTTGAGCGGGATTGACGCGCTGCTCTCGAGCGTGCAGATGCCCGCCGGGGTTCCGGTCGCGGCCATGGCCATTGACAAGCCCGGGGCCATCAATGGGGCCATCTACGCCGCCGAGATTCTGTCCACCTCCGATACTCAGGTAGGCCGGCGCCTGGCAGCCTATAAGGACGAACTAGCGCGCTCGGTAGCGGAAAAAAGCGCCCGGGTGAAGCAGCAGTACGCCAATAGACAAGGATAGCCTCCCATTGAAGTGTCAGTGCGGAGCCGGATGCGGGGTTTTCTTGTAGCTTTCGTTGCGATCTACCTTGTCATTCTGGTCCTTTTTCGCCTGTTTGAGCACCGACTAATCTTCTTTCCCGACTATCCCGGCCGGCTGAACGGTGACTGGCGACCAAAGGGCTTGCCGGTCCAAGATGTGTGGCTCGAGGCGGCCGATGGCGTGAAACTCCACGCATGGTGGATCCCCGGCGAGAACCCCGATTTCACTTTCGTTGCCTTCCACGGCAATGCGGCCAACGTGGCGGCCCGCACAGAGGTGTATCGCTTCCTTCATAGGCTCCCGGTTAATGTCCTCGCGCTGGAATATCGTGGCTATGGCCACAGCGAAGGCTCGCCCAGCGAGGCGGGTCTTTACCTCGACGCACAGGCAGCCTACGACTACTTGAACAAGCAACGTGGGATCGCTCCCCGCCGGATCATTTCGTACGGCCAGTCACTCGGAACGGCAGTGGCGGTAGACCTGGCGTCGAAACGCGAGGTAGGAGGCGTAGTTCTCGAAGCGCCATTCCCCTCAGCGCGGGCGGTGGCGCGGCATGTGTACTGGTTTGTCCCGGGAGTAGCCTATCTGGCCCGGTCCAAATTTGACACCGCGGGGAAGCTCGCCAGCATCCACGCGCCGATCATGGTGGTGCACTGCACGCACGACCCTGTGATCCCCCATTCTTTCGGAGAGGAAGTGTATGCCCGGGCCCGCGAACCGAAATCCATCTGGCGTCTCGAAAGCGAATGCCACGAGGAGGCGTCTCTGGTCGCACCGGGAGAGTACCGCGAGCAATTGCTCAGGTTTTTAAGCGGAATCAAGGCGCAAGACTAAATCGCGGGGGTTCTGACCCTACGGTTTCTTCCGAAGCGTTGGCGCTCCGGGCTCGCGGGGCTTGCCCTCTTCGGCGCTCTGCGGCGGCTCAGGCGGCTCGAGCAGCCAGGCAAAGCCGCGTTGCTCGCGCAGGACGCCCATCACCAGCCTTGCGTCTTGGCCGGCAATCGCAGGCAAGGCGGCGCGGAGGAACACCGCGGCGTCGTCCACGGCGGCCTTGTTGCTCTGTCCGCTGGCGAGTCGCTCGACGGCGCGGGTCGTGGGCAGGTCAGCAGTACGGAGCCGGGCCAGCCGCGGGTCGTTCTGGTTGAGCAGGTCAAGGAGCGCCGGCCCCGGTGCATCGCCCGGGTAGCGGACTTCGATGAGTGTGCGCGGCTGGCCTTTTTCGGGCGGGTAGAGCTGCGTGTAGGTGGGTCGCGGCATCCGGGTGCGCCAGTAGTCGTTCCCCAGCGCATCCTGTGTGACCCGATACCTCACCAGCCACACTTCCGGGCCGTAGTCTTCCGTAATATCCACCAGGAGGAGTTCGACCAGCGGTTGGTCGGGGCGCGACGTGACCTTGGTGTGGAGCTGGCCGGCAAGCGCGCGCAGGCGCTCGAGCAGCGCCACGCCAATCGCTTCGATATCACTGGCCTGGCCAGGGGTCGGCTGCTGGCGCCGGCCCGGAGCGGCCTGGTTGGCCAGCCGCGGCAGCTCGCGGTCCAGGCGCACTGGCGCCTGGCCGGAGCCGGAGGAGACCCACTCGACCGGGCCCAGCAGGATGGCGATGCGGCTCCCGCTGAGGGGGAGAATCAGCGGAGGCCGCGCCCCCGCTTTGGGGTTCTGCTCGAGCGCGCCAATAACCATGCCGTCGCCGGCTACGTAGAGGAACACGCGGCCCGCGGCGAGGCCGGCGACAGGCCCCTGCTCGCTTTCCTGCGCAGAAGCAGACGGGGAGAAAAACCACAGATGAAAACAGATGAACAGTGGTAGAAGAAACAGGTTCCACAGAGCTGGCGCTTTCCTGCTGATCGCAGTTGTGAGGCCCTGCCGCGAGAATAATCTGCGTTGATCCGTGTTCATCTGTGGTTCCAATCAGCCTTAGTCGCTTGGATGCGCGCCCACGCTTTGGGATTGCTTGCGCGCAATGGACTGTAGGGCCGTGAGGGCGACAACGTTGGCGATGTCCTCGGCTGAGCAGCCCCGCGAGAGGTCGTTGGCCGGCCGGGCCAGGCCCTGGAGAATGGGCCCCAGGGCGTCGGCGCCCGCGGTGCGCTCGACCAGCTTGTAGGCGATGTTGCCGGAGTCGAGGTCGGGGAAGATCAGCACATTAGCGCGGCCTGCCACGGGCGAGCCCGGCGCCTTGCTTGCCCCCACCGCCGGCACCAGCGCGGCGTCGGCTTGCAGCTCACCGTCCACGGCCAGGTCCGGAGCGCGAGTTTTGAGAATGCGCAGCGCCTCGCGCACCTTTTCGACGCGGGCGTGCTCTGCCGAGCCTTTGGTCGAAAACGATAGCAGCGCCACTCGCGGGGTGGCCTCGAGGAACACTCGAGCGCTTTCGGCCGTGGCCAGGGCGATATCGGCCAGGTCGCTGGCCGAGGGGTCGGGGACGACACCGCAATCGGCAAACAGCAGCGCACCTTCGACGCCGAATTCCATTCCCGCCCGCGGCGGCACGACCATCAGAAAGAAACTCGAGATGAGCTTGTATTCCGGCGCCAACCCGATGGCGTAGAGTGCTGCCCGCACGGTTTCTGCGGTGGTGTTCGTTGCGCCGCCCACCGACCCGTCGGCATCGCCGGCGGCCACCATCAGCGCCGCGAAGTAGAGCGGCCGGCGAGCGATTTCTCCGGCCTCTTCGAGTGTCGTGCCGCGGGCGCGCCGCCGCTCGAAATAGATCTGCGCGTAGGTGTCCAGCCGGGGGCTTGCCGCAGGATCGAGAAGCGCGACGCCCTCGAGGCTGGCGCCCAACTCCTCGGCCGCGGGGGCGATCAGCTTTGCGCGTCCGAGCAGCGTGATTCTGGCGTAGCGCTCCCGGGCGATGCGCGCCGCCGCGGCAATCGTGCGGCGGTCTTCGCCCTCGGGCAATACGATGTGTTGCGGGTAAGCCCGGGCGCGGTTCTTCAGCTTCTCGAGAATCGGCATCGCGCCAAAGAGTACCACATGCATTCAGCAAGGACCGTCGAAGACTATGGCGAGCACCGTCCCCTCACCGCGAACGAGTGGTTGAACGCTTCACAGCAACGCTGCGTTCCATTAAGATTCTCTGCTTCGGGCACCCATCTTCTTTGAATGAGCGGATCAGGAAGAGATATGTGGTTCTCATCTAAGGGACTGAGAAAGCCCAAGAGCATTCGCCATCATGGGAAGCGCGTGAGCGAGATCCTGGAGGCGCACCTGCGGTTCTTCCGCGGCGAGCCGGGCGGCGTGCGTGCTGATTTGTCGGGGGCTGATCTTTCCCGGGCCGACCTAACCGGAGTCAACCTGACCGACGCTATCCTGAAAGGGGCGCGGCTCGAGGAGGCCGACCTGCGCCGGGCCAAGCTGACCCGGGCGAATCTGACCGGCGCAAATCTGCGCAAAGCCGACCTGCGCAACACCGACATGACCGAGGCCGTGCTGCCCGGCGCCGACCTGACCGAGGCCCAGGTGAGCGGGGTGGAGCTGTTCCGGTGCGATCTGGGCGGCGCCATCTTCCACCGCGCCAACCTGCGCAACGCCAATTTCCGATCGGCCAACATCCGCGGCGCGCAGTTCGCCGGGGCCGACATGAACATCACCATCCTGCGGGAGACTGATCTCGACGGTGTGGACCTGAGCGGCGTGGACCTCTCGACGACTCTGATGCCACGCAACTACGCACCCGAGTTTGAAAAGAAAAAGTCCACGAGCGGCGGCTGATCGCCTCCTGTTAGTCGAAATAGAGAGGCCAGCCGGGAAGGGCGTCTACGGCAAGATGGCGATGATCCGAGTCGGTGCTCCCGTCCCGCCTTTGATTTTCATGGGCAGTGCGATCAGGGTCGCGCCCGTGGGCGGAAGCTTCTCCAGGTTGGCGACGTTTTCGAGGCCATAAGCGTTTGCGCCGTTGATGATCTGATGGGCGATGAAGTCCTTTGACGGGCCGTAGTCCATGCTCGCCGTGTCGATCGCCACGCCGTTGATCTTTCGCTGGGTCACCAGAAACTCCGCGGCCTCGCGCGAGATGCCGGGGAAATGAAGATGGGCGGTGTCTCCGGGCGTGGCGCTTCCCAGGTAGCGCGTCCGGTTCGGCCAGAACTTTCCCCATCCTGTGCGCACTAGCACGATGGCCCTGTCGGGAATCGCGCCCTGCTGCTTTTCCCACGCTGCGATGTCCGCGACGCTGAGTCGATAATCCGGGTCTTTCGCGGACGCTGGGGCGATGTCAATCACCACCGCGGCGCCGATCAATTGGGAGAGAGGGATCCGATCCACGGTCGCCCTGTTTTCAGCGAAGTGAATGGGGCTGTCGAGATGCGTGCCACCGTGCTCGCTCGCTGCGTAGCGCGCCGCAGCGTACCAGTAGCCGCCCGGCGAGATCCCCCAGGACTCCTTCTGCCAGTCGAAAGATTTTGCGGTCGGCCAATAGATCGTGCTCGGGTCAAAGCTATAGGTGAGATCGACGACTTTCGCCGTGTCGATGACACCTCCGCTTGGCCTTTGCTTTGGCGGCTGCGGAGGGGCGAGAAGCGACCCTCCACCGAGAGCAACGGCCATTCCGCATACGAAAACCAGTTTGTTCATGCGGCTCATGATTCTTACCTCTGTTTGCGCAATCCTACATCATTCGGGTCCGGCGCGGCGCTAAGCGGGCAGGGGTTTACTTGCCGGCGGGGTGCGGGACAGGGTCGTCGGCGGCCGGGGCGCGGCCCGGGGTGCGGCGCCGGACTTCGATTCCGAGGCGCTTAATCTTCTGGTTGAGCGTGGAGAGAGGGATCTGGAAGCGTTCGGCGGCCTCGGTCTGGTTCCAGCCCGTGCGCTCGAGCATGTCCATGATGATGCGCCGCTCGACCTCTTCCATGATCTGAAACAGCGAGGGCGCGGAGTTATCGGCCCCGACACGCGCGCCGGGCTCGCCCGGCAGCAGCGGCATCACCTCAGCCAGGTGCAGCCGCACGCCCTTGACGATCTCCTTGGTGCGCACGGTTTCGGGCAGCAGGTCGATATCCATCATCTCCTGCGTGGAGAGCACCACGGCGCGCTCGACGGCGTTTTCGAGCTCCCGCACATTGCCCGGCCAGTCGTAGTCCATCAACAGCTTCAACGCGGCGTGGGTGAACCGCTGCAGGGGCTTCGCATTCTCCCCGCAGTAGCGCCGCAGGAAATGCTCGATCAGCAGCGGGACATCCTCCCTGCGTTCACGCAGCGGCGACAGGTGCAGGGCGATGACGTTGAGCCGGTGGAACAGGTCTTCGCGGAAGCGGCCGTCGCGCACCAGGCCCAGGAGGTCGAGATTCGACGCCGCCAGGATGCGCACGTCTACTTTGATCGTTTCGGTGCCGCCCAGCCGCATGAACTCGCGCTCCTGGATCACGCGGAGCAGCTTGGCCTGTGTTTCCGGGCCGATAGTGGAGATCTCGTCGAAAAAGATGGTGCCCTGGTCGGCAACCTCGAACAGGCCTTTCTTGGAGGCCACGGCGCTGGTGAACGCGCCCTTGACGTGGCCGAACAGTTGCGACTCGAGCAGGTCCACCGGGATCGAACCGGTGTTGACCGGCACGAAGGGCTTATCGGCGCGCGTCGAGGCCGAGTGAATCGCCTTGGCGATCAGCTCCTTGCCCGTGCCGCTCTCGCCGGTGATCAGCACCGTCGAACGCGAGGGCGCCACCTGGGTGACCAAGTCGAGCAGGGTCAGCATCTTTTCACTCTTGCCCACGATGTTGGGGAAGTTGTAGCGCTGCTTGAGCGCGCGCTTCAGTTGGACGTTTTCCTCGCGCAGGCGCCGGCCCTCGACCGCCTGAGCCACCTGAGCGAGCAGCTCATCGTTCGACCACGGCTTGGTGATGTAGTCCTGCGCGCCGCTCTTGAACGCGGCGCGGGCCATCTCGATGGAGGCGTAGGCGGTGATCAACACCACGGAAAGATACGGATCGCGGCGGCGGATCTCCCGCAGCAGCTCGAGACCATTGCGGTCGGGCAGGCTGACGTCGAGCAGCAGCAGGTCGAAGGGCTGTTCTTCGAGCTTGGCCAGGCCGGCATCGCCGGTTTCGGCGCTCGAGACGCCGTAGCCCTCGGAGCTCAGCAGCAGTTCGAGCCCTTCGCGGATTTCCGCCTCGTCGTCCACGACGAGGATGGAGCCTTTAGACATTGACAGCTTTCCGGGCCGTGGGGAACTCGAGACGGAAGGATGTGCCCTTGCCGGGCGTGGAGCGCACGTCGATCTTCCCGGCGTGCTCCTTGATGATGCCGTAGCTGACGGAGAGACCCAGGCCGGTGCCGCGGCCGGAGGACTTGGTGGTGAAGAACGGGTCGAAGATGCGGATCAGGTTTTCGCGGGGGATGCCGGTGCCGGTGTCGGTGACTTCGACTTCCACGTAGCCGTTATTGCACGCGGTGCGCACCTCGAGCATACCGCCGTTGGGCATGGCATCGCGGGCGTTCATGAACAAGTTGAGGAAGACCTGCTGGAGACGGTTATTCGAGCCCAGCACCGCAGGCAAGTCCTTCTGCAAGGCCTTCATCACGTTGACGCGGGCGGTGCGGAACGGGTGCGACACCAGCAAGAGGGTCTCCTCCACCACGCCGTTCAAGTTCACCTCGGTGAACTCGGCGGCCCCGGTGCGCGAAAAATTCAGCAGGTTGTTGACAATCTCGCTTGCCCGGAAGGTCTGCGTGACGATCTTCTCGATCAGCTTGTGCCGCGGGTCTTCGCCCGGCAACTGCTTGGCCAGCATCTGGATGTAATTGGAGATCACCGCGAGCGGCGTATTGACCTCGTGCGCCACCCCGGCCGCCAGCAGGCCGAGCGAGGTGAGCTTTTCGGTCTGCACGAGCTGCTCTTCCAGGCGCACGCGCTGGGTGATGTCGTCGAGCAGAATCAGCCGGCCGATCCGCTCGCCCGCCTTGCCCACCAGCGGCGCAATGGAGACGTTGACCACCAGTGCGCGCCCGGCGCGGTTGCGCAGGTGGAACTTGTAGATGCCAGAGACATGCTCGTCAGCGGCGCGGGCGGCGACCTCGGCCACCAGATCGAGTGGCAGGACTTCTTCCAGCTTGCGGCCGATGGCCTCGCGCCGCGGCACGCCGATCATCTGCTCGAGCTGCGTGTTCCAGGACTCGACGCGGCCCTCCAGGTCCACCGCGAGCACGCCGACGTTGAGCGATTCGACGATGTTCTCGCTGAAGTCCTTCAGCCGCTCGATCTGCACGGTTTTCTGCTCGAGCGAGCTGTAGAGCTGCGCATTGTCCAGAGCGATCGCCACGTAGCCGGCGATGGTGAACAGCAGCTCCACGTCCTCACTCGAGAGGAAATCGCCGTCAACGGTTTTGCCCAACCCCAGCACAGCCACAGTGCGCTCACGGATGCGGCAAGGGATGTAATAATTCAGATCCAGCTGCTCGAGAGTACGGCGCACAGATTCCGAGGACTCGGCCGCCGCGCGGTGCGATTCAAAGAACAGGTAGCCGCGGGCAAACTTGGGGGATTCCGGGTCCAGGAAGCTCAAGTCGAGCGGTTCGGTGAATCGCACGCCCATCGAGCGCCCCAGTTGCAGCCGGCCCGGCTGGGCAGGGTCCTCCAGGAACAGTGCCAGGCGGTCCACCAGCAGCGTCTGCGAGATGCGGTCCATCACCGAGCCAAGCATCGGCTCCAGGCGAACTTCGTTGGTGAGCGTGCGGCCGAACTCGATCAGCGTGCGCCGGTAATCGAATCGGTCGCGGTAGAAGAAGCGGTCCAGGCGCGCCTGGATCCAATCGCGCAACGGCTGGAAGAGAAATGCGGCGACGACGATGGCGATGATCCCGCCGGCCGTGCCGGTGGGCCAGGCCGTATGGAACAGCTCACCGATCAGCGCGACAAACGCGAAATAGACCGCTACCACGCCGGCGGTAGCCACCGTATAGGCCAGTCCGCGCTTGAAGATGATGTCCACATCCATCAGCCGGTAGCGGATGATGGCGTAGCCGAAGCACAGCGGAATCAGCGCCAGCGAGACGGCGGAAAACTTCATCCACGGCCGCGGCACCAGGCCGAGGAAGAACGGCAAGATGTAGAGCAGCAGGAACGGCACAATGCCGGCAAAGGTTCCGCCGGTGACCCACTTCAACTGCTGCCGCAGCACGCCGCTCGGCGCACGGCGGTAGCTCCGCAGGAAGATCAGCGCCGCGGCCACGAAATACGCGCCCAGATAACCCAACTCGATCTGGTCGAGCACAACGCGGGCGCCGAGCCAGGGCACGAAGCCGAGCGCCTGGGTGGCCACGCCGACGTGGAGCAGCAGCAAGGCCGCCGGCGGGCCGTACACGGCCGCGAGTTTCGCCCTGTGGGCGCTGCCCGAGGCGCGGCGCTCCGGGAAGACCAGCGCGAGGTGAACCAGCAGCGCCGGCTGCAACAGACGCGCCACGATATTCGTCCAGTAGACGATCGAATCGAAACCGTTCAGCTTGCCGCTGAAGTGGAATGAGTAGAGGATGAACGAAACCAGGCAGAAAACGTAGAAATGTACAGCGCGGGCGGCGTTCCAGCGACGCACAAAGATGAACAGCCCGATGAAAAGATACAGCAGCCCGACAAGGCGCAGGTAGTTCTCGATCGAGAAAGGCTTCTCGGTCGGCACCGTGACCAGCGAGGTCTCAAACCCACGTCCCGCGCGCAGGATGTGGTAGCGCACCTGCGTCCACACGCCTGCCCGCCACAATTGCCTCGTCACCTGCACGGCGCGGTGGATCTCCACGCCGTTTACCGCCTGCACGGTGTCGCCAGGCTTGATCCCGGCACGCGCAGCGGGCGAATCGGGTGAAACGTGCCACGCCTGCACACCCTGCGGGGTATCCAGCCAGGAGATGCCGTCGTCCGGGGTATCGAAGTGCGCCCGCTGCTGGAAGTTCAGAATCGCGAAAATGATCGCCGCAACCGTCACCAGCGCCAGTGTGACTGCGCCAAAACGCATTCGGAGGCTATCTTTCATCGAGGCAGTCCTGTGCCTACCTAGACCTGCAAAACCAAAGCGAGCACGTCTGCTGCCAGAGGATATTAGAATTAGTTAGATTTAACTTTCTGAAAATACAAGGGATATTTTCTGTATGAGAAGACTGACTGAGACGAATCCTGTTTTCGGAAGGCATTGTCCTACTTTCAGTAGACCTGCGGAATCACCTAGAATTGGAAGCTGACCCCACCTCGGAAAGACCGGAACGCCGGCACCAGCAGGACCCGGCCATCTCGCCCGTTAACCGCCACATACCCCTGGGCGAGAAGATTGCGAAAGTCTGCCTGGGCCTCCCACCTGCCGCCCATCACGAAGTTCGGCAACGCCTGCCGCACGCTGAGATTGAGATAAGGATCGAGCTGGTAGGCGGCTTCGCCGAAGATATCCTGTCGCGAGGAAACCGGTTGGTTCACCCACTTGTAGCTGGCGGCAACTCGGGTGCCCGCGCGGGGGATACGCCCAGAGAGCCGCGCCGCAAGACTGTGGCGATAGCGCGTTTGCAAGGAGTCGCGCAGCGCCAAGCCGGCGGCTGGATCCTCCAGCAGGGCGAGGGCGCCGGCCCAGGCGTACACCGCCGCGATCTCAAAGTCGTCGGAGATTTTCTGCCGGTAGGCAACCCGCGTTCCCCAGGAGCCGGATGCGCCGCCGTCGTAGAGAAACCCGTTGGAGAAGAAGTCCTGTAGAAATTCGGGGTTGGAGGTGGTGCCGCGGCCGAAGACTGCTAGGTGCCGCGCATCGTCGCGGAACGCGGCGACCTGCACGCTAGCGCCAGCTCCGAGCCGGCGCTCGACGGCGAGTTCTTCATGCCAGCCGCCTTCGAGCACCGGATGGCCGTTGCGCCAAAGCACGGCCGGGAAGGCGTCGAGCGAGCCCAGCGCAGTTTGCAGCGCGTTCGAGCGCACGTCAGCGGCCGACCCCGGGCGCGCGGCCATCAGCAGCGAGGCGCGCCAGTTCGGGGAGAAGTGAACCTCCAATTCGCCCCGGGGCCGCAGCGATGAGGCCGAACGGCCCAAACCTACCAGTACGTATTCGGCGCCGTAATGCAGGACAAAACGTTCGCCCAACGCCAACTGGTCGGCGTGTTCCATACGCACACCGCGGAATGTCAAGCCGCCGGGGCCCAGGGCGGACTGGCGCAGCACAAGGGTCGTGTGTGTGCCGCTGAAATCGCTGGCGGGCAGCCACAGAGCCGCGAAGCCCATCGAGGGAGAGCGCTCGTAGCTCATCTGACCTGCCAGCAGCAAGTGGCTGGCGCGCCCGATCCTTTGATCGTAGGAGAAGGCGGTGGCGGGAGAGCTGGCGAGGTTGGAGACCGAGCCGGGGCGCCGTGCGCCGCTGGTGAGCTCGACACGTCCCCGCGGCTGATGCTTCCGGCGGGCCTCGGTCGCCGGCTGCGCATCGACCTCCACCACATCGCCGTCCAGCCACTGGAGCACGGGACGCGTCGCGGCGGAAGTGCGCAGCACCCACTTCCATTCATCCGAGTCGGTTTGCTGCTCCGGGCGCCGGCGCAGGCGGTCGAGCGCCGCGAAGGGCGAATCCAGCTCAATCTTCAGCAAAGTCGTGAGATTGGGGCTGACGCGGACGTGCCGCTCGATGCTGGGCAGGAACCCGGCCAGAGTGACGCGAACCGAGTAGAGGCCCGGAAGCAGGCGCTCGCTCGAAAACAGGCCGCGCTGGTTGGTCAGCAACTGCGCGGTCGTCGAGCGGGTGGCATTTTCGGCCAGCACCCAGACGGTCGCACCCATCTGCGGCGTCCCGGACGGGTCCACGACAACGCCGGAAAGCTTGCCGTAACCCGGCGCCGCAGCAGCCGAACCGGCGGCGATCAAGGTGAGCACGCTCACCCAGCAAAGTGCAAAGATGCGTCGAGACCTCACGGCGTTTTACCTCCCCGGCGATTTCTTGGCCGCCACCTTTTCCTCCGCGGGCTTCACCGTGAATTCTGCCGAGCGGGAAATGGTCTGGTTGGTGAGTTGATCGGTGGCCACCACTTCGAGTTTATAGTGACCCGGCGACAGGCCGCTCAACGGCAGCAGGCGTTCGATGGTGATCTGCTCGCCGTTCTGGTTGAGCTGCTCGGAACTGTCCATCAACTTGAGCACGTCCTGCTGGTCCCTGCGGACGCGATATTCGATTGAGGCGCTGGTCTTGTGCGACTTATCGTCCACCTTGAGATTGTACACTTGGAGGAAGATCCCCATTTTGTCGCTGGCAGCGAATTCCTGGTTGAGCTTGGGTCGAACTTTGGAAGAGCCCAGCACGAACTGGCCCAAGCCCACTTGCTTGGCGGGGACGCGCTCGATCTGATCGGCCAGGATAAGCGTGCTTGCCTCCAGCTTGTCGTCGGCATAGCGTGGCACGGCCAGGCGGGTGTTGACCACCCCCACGTTTCCGCTCTGTACATCTTTGATCACGATGTCCAGGCGGTAGAGGCCCGGGCGCAGCGGCACCGCTTTCTGATAGATCGAGGAGCCTTTGAGCGAGGCTTGGAGCAGCGACTCCGGGAAATCGCGACTGATGACATCCTCGAAGGTCTGTACGACCCGCCCGGTCAGGGTACTGATGCGGCCAAACAGGTTCATCACCGCCGAGTGCACACCTTCGTGGTTTTGGAAGGTCAACTGGCGATTGGGGATCTGCACGGTGATGGGCACCAGGACCGTGTCGCCGGTCACCCGCAGGAAATCGAAGCGGTAATCGAACTGGATCTGGTTGCGGACGATCCGCGAGCTGACCACGGCCTCCAGGTCTTTGAACTTGACCGGCGGGCGCTGGACCTTGGCGTACAGCTCCAGGCGCTCAAACTCACCCATGCGCACCGGGGTCCCTCCCATCGCTTTCGGCAGCAGGGTGCCATCGCTGCGGCTGAAGCGATCGGTCTTGCTCGCCAGTCCCATGGCCTCGAGATCGCTCAGGCCGGCGTTGGGGACGCGAGAGAGCGCATCCTTCTCCGACGGGTCCATGGTCAGGTGGTACTCCCCCGAGCCGGTGGGGTCCACGAACTCCAGTATGATGTCGTTGCCGATGCCTTCCAGATAGCGGTAGCGCCACTTCTCGAACGGGTAGGTCGAGGTCGAGCCGCCACCCTCTTCCTGGGGCCGGTTATAGGTGCCGCCGCTGGGGTGCGATTCAATCTCGTCAGCGGGGCCCCAGATGATGTAGATGCGGCCGCGATCGGTCTTCCAGCCGGGGATGCCCGAGGCGAAGCGCTCGTTGGCATAGGCGATGCGGCGATAGTGCTCTTCCTTGAATTCGTTCTCTTGTGTGTCCGGTGTGGGGTCGCGGGTGAGCCAGAACTGCTCGATAAACTGTTCGCGCTCCTCGTTATTCGTAAGGCGCAGGAAGGCGGTGCGTTCCTCGTCGGTGATGATGTAGCCGACCTCTTCTTCCAGCCATTTCTTGTAGGGGCTGGCCAGCTCCTTGTACAGCCGCTTTTCGCGCTGCTTGCGCTCCTTCGTGGTTAGTTGGTCAGCCGACTTATCTTGTTTTTGTGCTTTATCTTGCGCCAGCGTGGCCGGCACCAACAGCAACCCTCCAGAGAGCATTCCGGTGAACAAGATGGACCGCCAGCACTTCATGAAGACACCCTCACCCCGAGGAGGAACTGAGATTCTAGCCCCTGCCTGGCGACACGTCAATCAAAGAATCCCCCGGTCCGCCTGCGGATATACGATTGAGAATCACTCCCCGGCTGAGGGGTTGCCCGGGGCATTGCCCCAGCCGACCGCCAGGTGCGGACGGCTTCCCTTATCTCCCGGAAGACTTTAGAATAGGTGCCTGGTGGGCTGGAGCTTCGCAGGTCCTCCCGCGAGGAGGCCGCGGCCGGGGGTCTGCTCCCGCGCATTGCGTCCGCTCGATCCGCTGACACCTGGGGGGCTTCGGCGGAAACTTATCTGCCGGCTTGCTCGTATAACAATTCGTGAAGCGGAGTGGGCCTGCGCACGCTGAGGAAAGAGGAAGTTAACAATGAAGACGTGGAAAAAGGTGGCTATCGGTGTCGCCGCAGCAGGTGTGCTCGGCGGAGTGGTGCTGTGGAGTGTGAACTACTCCAAAAGGGACGTGGTGACGGTGCAGACCGGCCCGGTAGCCCGCCAGGACCTGATCTCGGTTGTGACGGCGTCAGGGGAGATCAAGCCGAAGACCTACACCAATGTGTTGGGCGAGGGATTCGGGAAAATTTTAGCGATTGCGGTGAAAGAAGGCGACACAGTCAAGCGCGGCGCCGTCCTGCTGCGCCTGGAGAACATTCAGCCCAGCGCCGACGTGGATGCGCAGCGGGCCGGGCAGAGCTCGTCCGAGGCGGCGGTGAGATCCGCCCAGGCCAATTATCGCTCGGCGCAGGCCGATGTAACCCAGCGCCAGGCCGACCTCGAGCGGGCCCGGTTCGACTGGGAACGCGCCCAGAATCTCTACAAGGACGGGCTAATCCCCAAGGCGGATTATGATGCGCGTAAGTCGGCGTATGATAGCGCCGTCGCGGCCCTGGATGCCACCAACGGCCGACTGCAGCAAGCGCGCGCCGAGTTGGAGAAGGCGCGGTCGCTGCTCGAACAAAGCGGCGCGATGCTCAGCCGGTCGCGGGACGTCCTGCGCAAAACCACCTACACGGCGCCGATCAACGGCGTGGTCACCTTCATCGCCGTGCGCGTCGGCGAAAACGTGGTCCCCGGCATCCAGAACTCGCCCGGCAGTTACCTGATGACCATCTCGGATATGTCGGTAGTGACCGCGGAAGTCAAGGTGGACGAGACTGACATCGTCAACGTCCGCAACGGCCAAACAGGCGAGGTCACCATTGACGCCATGCCTGGCAAGACCTTCAAGGGGCAGGTCACCGAAGTGGGCACGCAGGCCGTGCTGCGCACCTCGGGCCTGGCCACCACGCAGACCACCGCGAGCACGCAGGAGGCCAAGGACTTCAAGGTGGTGGTCACGCTCGAGAATCCGCCCGACAACCTGCGCCCGGGGCTTTCCACCACGGCCAAGATCAAGACCGCGGAAAAGAAGAACGTACTGAGCATCCCCATCCAGGCGCTGGCGGTGCGCACGCGCAAGGATCTGGAAGCGGCCGCGAAGGAGGCCGGCAAGAAGGGCGGCGAAGGCGTGACGCTCGCGGCCAGCAAGGCCGCCACCGGCACCGATCCCAGGAAGGAAGAGATCCAGGGCGTGTTCGTGGTGCGCGGCAACAAAGCCGAGTTTGTGAAGGTCGAGACCGGCATCACCGGCGTCACCGACATCGAAGTCTCCAGCGGGCTCAAAGAGAGCGACCAGATTGTCACCGGGAGTTACAAGGCGCTGCGCACCCTGCGCCCCGGCGCCAGCGTCAAGGTGGACAACAAGACCCCCAAGAAGGAAGAAGCCGACAAGAGCTGAGCAGCGTCTAAGCGCCAAGGAGCCGCTCCATGCCTGTGGAAGCAACCGCCCCAGACTCATTTCGTCAGGATCTGGTCGTCCGCGGCCTGGCCATCAAGACCGAAGCACTGACCAAGACCTACGAGATGGGCGCCGAGCAGGTGCACGCCCTGCGCGGGGTGGACGTAGAGATCGCCAAGGGCGAGTACGTCGCCATCATGGGCCCGTCGGGTTCGGGCAAATCCACGCTGATGAACCTGATCGGGTGTCTCGATTCGCCCTCGGGCGGCAAATACTGGCTCGCCGGGCGGCTGGTGAGCGAGCTGGACGACGACGAACTGGCTTACATCCGCAACAAGGAGATCGGCTTCGTCTTTCAGACCTTTAACCTGCTGCCGCGGGCCACTGCGCTGCACAACGTCGAGCTGCCGCTGATCTACAACGGCACGCCGGCCGAAGAGCGCGTGGCGCGGGCCAAGCGCGCGCTCGAGTTAGTGGACCTGGCCGACCGCATGTTCCACAAGCCGAATGAGCTTTCCGGAGGGCAGCGGCAGCGGGTGGCCATCGCCCGGGCGCTGGTGAACTCGCCTTCGATTCTGCTGGCCGACGAGCCTACGGGCAACCTCGACTCGCAAACCGGCGGAGAGATCATGGGTGTGCTCGGGCGGCTGCACCAGCAGGGCAACACCATCCTCCTGGTCACCCACGAGCACGACATCGCCGCGCACGCCCACCGCATCATCCACATCCGCGACGGCAAGATCGAATCCGACGAACGGGTGAAGTAAGCCGCAAGTCGAGAGTTTTATCCTGGCGGCGAGCTACGTTCCCACGCTGTTACCAGCGGTGATAGGCGCAGAGAACGGAGGAATTATTTCACCAATGCCAGGACGGCGGGGTCGGTGTCTTTCACGCTCGGATATTGGGCCAGAAGGTGATTGAGGTAGGCGTTGGCGCGCTGGCGCGAGGTCTCGAGCTCAGTGGATTTCAGCTTGCGTTCGCGCTGGAGGCGTTCGACTTGTAAGCCCCGCCGTCTGTCGCCGTATGTCTCTGTGCCAAGATCCGGCCGGGTCGGCCGGCGCCACTGCAGGTCTTCAATCCAGCGGTCAATCTCGTGGATGCGGGCTTCGAGCAGCTTCTGGTCTTCACCTTCCTCGTGGTAGCCGGTGTAGAAGAGCAGGAAAACGACGGCGGTTCGCGCTTCCGGCGAGGCCGATAGGAAGCGCTGCGCGACGGCCGCACCCGGCGCGCTCGCATCGGACGGGACCTGCTTGAATTCCTTTTTCACGTAGCCCTTGGCCCAATGCTTGAGCTCCGGCGCGGCGCGCTCATGCAAGGCCGCGCCGAAGACCAGCAGGTGGGCCGGGACAGGCTGCGATTGCGAAGCGGACGGTGCCTGCGTGTTATTGGAGCGAAGGTGCGCGCGGCTCGCGGGGATCAGCGCAGCGGCCCCCAGCAGAATGCAAATCTGCAACACGGCTCGCCCTGAGCTCATTCACCAGCCTGGGGCAATGCGACCAGGGCGTCAAGCGCAGAATCGATGACCGCGGTCGCCGTCTTGCAGGGGCGCAGCCCGCGAAGCACTGGGGTCGTGGTCCTCCGGTGCGGCAAATCTGGCGGAAAATGAAAAAGGCCCGTACCGCAGATGCGGGACGGGCCTTTTTTAGTTTTTATCCTGGCGGCGACCTACGTTCCCACGCCGTTACCAGCGCAGTATCATCGGCCCTGCGGGGCTTAACTACCGTGTTCGGGATGGGAACGGGTGTGACCCCCGCGGTATAACCACCAGGAAATTCGAGAAAGTTGACCTTCGACCGTTGAGAGTCGAAAGTCGAACTTTGCAACTGAATAAGGCTGGCGAGCCGCAAGTATTGCCGAGCTTTTGAGAAGCCCTCACGCGCGGTTGTCATTCTGAGCAGCGAAGAATCTCTCAGGAGAGATGCTTCACTGCGTTCAGCATGACAGACGCGGTTAAGGTTGCCTCTCGGGATGGCCATCCTAGTCGGATGGTCACGACGGTTTGGGAAAGTTTTATGGTCAAGCCGAACGGCCGATTAGTACGGGTCAGCTTCACGCATTGCTGCGCTTCCACCTCCCGCCTATCAAGGTCGTAGTCTTCGACCGGCCTTCTTATCCCGCCGAAGCGGGATTGGGAGACCTTATCTCGAGGCGAGCTTCTTGCTTAGATGCATTCAGCAATTATCTCTTCCGGACTTGGCTACCGGGCGATGCCCCTGGCGGGACAGCCCGTACACAAGAGGTCCGTCCATCCCGGTCCTCTCGTACTAGGGACAGCTCCTCTCAAGTCTCCTGCGCCCACACCAGATAGGGACCGAACTGTCTCGCGACGTTCTGAACCCAGCTCACGTACCGCTTTAATGGGCGAACAGCCCAACCCTTGGGACCTTCTACAGCCCCAGGATGCGA